>SDBV01000170.1_pt1 | contig 84611 bp, 68 predicted proteins | sample 2277081 | NCBI WGS metagenome assembly SDBV01 (sample SAMN10402039, study PRJNA504765) | marine sediment metagenome | isolation source: marine sediment core GS10_PC15, 223 cmbsf | place: Arctic Ocean: Southern Knipovich Ridge | collected 2010
GCCTTCCTGCCGCCCCGTAGTCTTGGCGAAGGGGGGGGCGAAGCCGGATCGAACCTATTTCCGTCTACGGTCTTTGGTCAGTTAATCGGCAGCAATCTTATTACTGACAATAGTATCACCAGCAAAATCACCAAGAGCGAATTGAATCCCTGCCAGCTAATGCTGAAGTATCAGCGGATTGCCATAAGTATTGGGGTTATGCCCCATCGAGGTATAGAAAACCCGTCCTTTTCCATAGCTTTTCACCTTTTTCTTAGCGCCTGTCGCACCGTTTCATGTGAAATCTCCGGCACAATTTCCAGTTCAACTAATTTGTCCGCCAGTAGCCGTAAATTCCATTTATTTCTTCCTTCTGGAGGGTTTGAGCAACGCAAGGCAATCAAATGTGCTTCAACCTCGCCATCAACAATACGTTTGCGAGAAGGACGTTCTTGTTTTTTGCGGTCCAGAGCAGCCTGCAATCCCTGCTCGACAAATCTGAGCCGAATACCGTGGATTGTATTGGTATGGATGCCAAAGGTCTCAGAAATCCGGTTGTCCGTCCAAGCTGAACCCTTTTTGGATTCATCTGCCTGAAGCAAAACTCTGGCATGTGTAATTTTTCGAAATGCTGCCGCCGTCAGTATAGATGATTACTTGTTCTGTTTTCCTGGCCAACCGTGCAACACTTTTAAATGATTAATGATTGTTGATTACTACTGGTTAATACTCAATGAGAAAACATAAAATGATTATTCACCCTTATCCTGCGACCCGCCAAGAACAAGTATTCTCGTGCAGTTGGGACAGCGAATTATATCGTCTCTGGTCATAAGTAGATTGACGGATTCGGCAGTGATGCCCATAAAGCAGCCGCCACAACTATAGGTTTCGGTTTTGTCTCCCTGCTTCTCGATTCCAGCCAGGGCTTCGCCGTCATATGTTTCAGCGACACGCTTGAATATATCAAGCGATCCTGTTGGTACAGTTTGTGCGACCTGGTCCCATTCTACCCGAACTTCTTCAATTTCAGCTTCGTATTTGGTAGCTGACAACTCGGCATCTTTACGGACATGCTCAAGTGTCTGTTTTTGCTCGTCTATCCGGTTCTGAATATCTCGACACTCGGCCTCGTCTGTTTCGATGTCCTTTAACAATTCCAAGACATGGTTTTCGATTTTTGTGTTGTCGGCTTTAGTTGTATTTAACTGAGTCAGAATCGCGGCGTATTCTTTGTTGCTTTTTGCTGCATTAAGTGAGGCCCGCAGTTTGGTCATTGCCTCCGCTTTGATCTTCAATTCAAGTTCCAAACGGCCGGACTGGACTTTGGTCAACAGAACTTCTTCCTTCTTGGCTTCGAGGGAATTTTGGAGACTTCTGATTTGATTTTCCTGAATGATTACAGTTCTTCTGCACCTTGTCAGCTTTGCTCTCACCGCCCGGAGACGATTTTCAACACTTTGAAGTTTTATCAACCCATTTAATGCAGGTCCCATTTATACTCCTTCTTGCTGCCGACCGGCCAAAATTCCGAATCTATAAGTATACCCAACTGCATTTTAGTCTGCAATAAAAATTTTTGTTTTTTTTGCCTTTCGCCCCCCCCTTCGGATTATCCGGCTTTACGCCATCAAAGCGGTACTATCCAGATGTTACGGAAGCGCATCTTATTATTGTGGTCCTGCAGCATAATAGGCCCGGGGCCCGGTGCCTCTTTAGCTCCTGCGGCGGTATGCTTCGGCACCTCGGCATTTTCGTGAATCAGCACACCGTTTTGATATACAGTAAACCGTGCGTTCTCGATTTTCTTTGCATTCTTTCCTGTGCCCTGGTATCGAGGGGCACGGAAGGTAATATCGTAGCTCTGCCATTCGCCGGGTTTTTTGCAGACGTTTTTATCGGGTGCCTTTACCCAAAAAATCGCACCGCAATCCATATTGGTAGACTTCAGGCCATAGGAGTCAAGTATCTGAATTTCATAGCGGTTTTGCAGATAGATACCACTGTTTCCTCGCTTCTGGCCTTTAACGTCTGGCGCCATTTGCGGAACGTTGAATTCAACGTGCAGTTTGCAGTCACCGAATTTCTGTTTTGTGACGATGTCGCCTGTTTCGGGCACGACCTCCATTGCACCCTCGACGATATTCCATTTTACCGGCCCGCCTCTTTTGCCCTGCCATTGCGAATAATCCCTGCCGTCAAAAAGAACGATTGCACCCTTAGGCGGTTTTGCGGAACACTTTTTTTTACACGGTGAATCAGACTTAGATGATGAATCACAGCCGAGGACACCTGCCAGATACACCAACACTAAAATTGCGATTAATACATTTCTGAGATTTTTCATTTGTCCGTTTCCTTTCGATTCAAATTAAAATAATTATTCTGCCTCTTCAGGTCTCTGGTCTATATACAAACGCACCTTGTCGTCCTCGAGAAGCTCGCCGGTATCCTTATTCCATCTTCTGGTACGGTGACTTAGCAGGTGGTCTCCGTGGCAATTTGTACAGTATGTTTTATCGGCGGCCAGGTCGTCGGTGATGTTTTTATGATTGGGGTTGTCTATTTCATCTCTTGGATGACACCCTACAGCCATACAGGATGCGTTAATTCTTGCCATTGAGTACATAATATCGGGCCCGACAACGCTGTCTTCGTCAGCACGATGCTTTTCAGATGGGCCGTGACACTTTGCACAGCCGATATTATTGCGAGCGTGTGTGACGGCCAGTTCTTCTATCTCGTAGTTTATATGGCAGACGTGACAAAGGCTGTTGTCGGCTACCGGGCCGGTTGCCGGGTCAAGATCTTCGAGAGGTTCTGCATCGTCAAGCAGCAGCAACGGCTCGTCATCAAGCAACAATAACGGCTCTTCTGATTCAACAGCGTTGCTTTCAGGCGTTTGTTTCTTAGAATTTACCAGCCAGACGGCACCGGCGGCAAATACAAGAATCAATAAAAAAAACAGCAAACGCCTCATCTATTTATCCTTTGTATCAAACAGAACTGCCGCTGGAAAATAGTAACTACCATGCTCTTTGGGACAATAGCTTATCTACTCCAGTTGTATTTTTATACATACTCCCAGTTCTTCAGCCATTGGTAGTTACCGGGCAGGTTGGCCCAGGCATAGTCCATTGCCTTTTCAAGTTCGGCTTTTTCGGTCACGTCGAGTGTGCGGCGTTCGGTGATGGCCTTTGCCATATTGTCAACCTGCTGTGTGGTAATCAGGCCCGGAATCGGAGCGGTAATGACAGGGTTACATAAAATGTAACGGATGGCCAGGCGTGCCTTGCGATTGTCTTCCCTGGCATTAGGGTCGTCGGGTGCGCTGCTGCCCTTGAACAGGGAATTGCTGGCAAAAGGCTTGATGCCGAAAAAGCCAACATCGTGCTTCTTGAGGGCATCGAAAATGCTATCGGTGGGCAGCTTCTTTGTTCTTGCGGTATATGGGAAAAGGACTGTTTCAATCTGCGGGAAATATTCAATCATCATCTTGAGCCATTTCCTGTCATGTGATGAGATACCGGCAAATCGTATCTTGCCCTGTTTCTTAGCTTTTTCCAGAGCAGCAACTACCTCATAGGATGTATTAAAGGTATGTTTGCCGCCCGGCTCTAAGCATGTGATTCGCCACAGGTCGGCATATTCCAGTTTTGCTTCGCCGAGCACAGCATCCAGACTCTCCAGCAGTTTGTCAGCGGTACGGTAATTCTTATTGCGTGCTTCGTGCTCAAAGTAGGAGATGCCCAGATACATCTTGTCACGATTTTTGCCTAACGCCTTGCTGTAAGCGATTACCTCGCCGCGCATACAGGCATCGATGTAATTAATACCGACCTCCATACAGCGATTGACAACGTCGGTGCGGTTCTTGAGAAACTCCGGGCTGTTCATATAATCAACCGATTCATCCGCCCAGCCGCCGAAATTATTCGGCACTATTTCAGTTACCCGTTTCCAGTGTCCGCCAAGGGCAACCGCCGAAATATACAGGCCGGTCTTGCCAAGACGGCGATATCGCATATCAGGATTGAAGCTGCGGGTCTTTTTGATAGCCTTATTCTCGGCGGCTTCGGCTTTAGCAACCAGCGGCCCGACTATCGCGCCCGCGGCGGCGAGGGAAGTCTTTTGAAGAAAGTCTCTTCGTGAAATGTTGCCATTTTCCATAAGTTTCTTTCCTTTATATGACTTGTTTTTAATATTACTTAATATACCAAAATCCTGAAAAAATTGCAATACTCTTGGCATTTTACGGTTTATGAAAGCTATATCGCAGCAGCAGGTTGATGAATAATTGACAATCTATATTATTTGAGCCATACTGAGGTTTCAATTGCAGAAATCTTTGGTAAAGAAAGGGGATTACTATGTTTAGAAAAGTTATCATGGCAGCGTTGGTGTTTTGTTTGATGGGGGCAGTATTTTCCTGTGCGCGAGAGCAAAAGACCAAAACGGTTAATGCCGCAGCAAAATCTGCCAAGACCGGGAGCGAAGTTTTTCGTATTGGCCTAATCGGCCTGGACACCTCGCATGTGATCCACTTCACCAGGATTATCAACGACCCAAAGAATAACTATGGCTGTAAAGTAATAGCCGGCTATCGGGGCGGTTCGCCGGATGTTAAAGCGTCGGCTACGAGAATCGATAAGTTTACCAATCAACTGGTTAATGAGTTCGGCGTGGAAATCGTGGGCAGTATTAAAGAGCTTTGCAAAAAGGTCGATGGTATTTTACTGGAAAGTGTCGACGGCCGTCCTCATCTGAAGCAGGTAAAGGCTGTAATAGCGGCGGGCAAACCCGTATTTGTTGACAAACCAATGGCGGGCAGCCTGGCGGACGTGATTGAAATCTTCCGCCTGGCCGAGAAAAATAATGTGCCCTGCTGGTCGAGTTCATCGTTGCGGTTCTTCCCCGGCTTCGTCGGGGTGAAGGACAATAAGAAAATCGGGCCGGTGCTCGGCTGCAGCACTTACGGTCCATGTCACCTGGAAGAGCATCACCCGGATTTGTACTGGTATGGAATACATGGTGTAGAGGCGCTGTTTACAATAATGGGACCCGGCTGTGAAACGGTTCAGCGGACGCAGACCAAAGACGGTGAATTGGTTGTCGGCGTCTGGAATGACGGCAGGATAGGCACCTTTCGAGGGATTCGCAAAGGCAGGGGAGGCCCGGGTGCGGTGGTATACGGCAGAAAAGGGATTGTGCCGATCAAAGGGAACTGGGGCTATAAGGGATTAATCGATGAGATAGTCAACTTTTTTAAGACCGGCAATGTGCCGGTAGCGGCCGAACAGACGATAGAGATTTACGCATTTATGAGCGCCGCCGACGTATCAAAAGCCAAAAACGGCATACCAGTTTCACTCAAATCAGTGATTAGAAAAGCAAAAGCCGCAAAGTAGCAAAAAATTTCTTGCAAACTGAGTCGTTTTATAATAGAATCATTAAGCGGAGGTGTGGGCCAAGAATTGTCATAATATCGCCATTCGTATAACCATACCGGCTCTATCTTCCAAATTCAGCGGTTGAATTTTATAGGAGAAGGATTGAAAATGAAAAAGCTAATTTTCTTACTCATAGCCCTGCTGTTAATCGCTCCCTGTGCCGCGGACACACTCATCGTCAGTCTTGACTTCCCTGAATTTTACGACAATATTCAAGCCGCAATCGACGACGCTAACGATGGCGACATCATCGTGGTCTTTCCCGGCACCTATATTGGCACAGGCAACGTGAATATAAGTTTTCTTGGCAAAGCTATTACCGTTCAAAGCGTCGCGCCTGAGATGCCGGAAATTGTGTCAACTACAATCATCGACTGTAACAACGACGGTCTCGGATTCGCTTTTGGCGTTATGGGCGCTCAAGAAGGTGAGGACTCTGTGCTGGATGGCTTGACAATTACTAATGGGACCGGATACGGCACGTGCAGTCTGCGGAGTTGGAGTAACCCAGAATTGTGCATCGGTACATGGAGTTACACAGGAGGGGGTATCATTATTGGCTTCGATGCTAATCCAACAATAAAGAATTGTGTAATAGAAGGCAATACCGCAAATGAGGGCGGCGGCGTATACTGCGACTCAGGCTCGCCGAAGTTTATCAACTGCACAATAACCGGAAATACCGCTGTGGATAATGGCGGCGGGATATTCTGCGAATCAAGCTCGCCGAAGTTTATCAACTGCAAGATAAACGGAAATACCGCAGATAATGGCGGTGGGATATATTGCGACGATATTAGTTTCCCGATATTGACAAGTACTATGATAACCGGCAACAACGCTGCAAATGACGGCGGAGGGGTATACTCCCTTAGCCCACTTCTGCAAATAACCGGCTGTGCAATAAGCGGTAATCACGCAGATGGCCTCGGAGGCGGAATATATAACGACGATTCTTCTGGCGGCAGCGTGAGACTGACCAACTCAATCCTTTGGCAAAATGACGATAGCACCGGCACAGGCCAGCCGGCACAAATCTATTCCGAGGAGCCTAATGTAATAGAGATTATATACAGCTGCATCCAGGACGATGACCCCGCCGACGCGAACATACCTTTCAACGAAGGAAATAATTACAACATCGACGATGCCCCCCTGTTCGTACGCAATCCCGACGATGGGGGTGACGGCTGGGGCGTTGGGGACAATGACGATTTCGGGGATTTGCATCTACAAAAAACATCGCCCTGTATAAACACCGGCTGTCCCAACTTTTTCATGTCACCAAATGATCTTGATATCGAGGGCGAGCCCCGCGTTACTGGTCTTTACATCGATATGGGCGCCGATGAATTTTCGCCGATGGTGGTTGTTACCACCCCGGAAGCAAACGATGTCTGGGCAGCGGACAGCCTGCACGAAATTCAATGGTCTGCATGCGGCATAAGCGGCACGGTCGATATTTCTTACAGCACCAACAATGGGTCCGGCTGGCTGACTATCGAAAATAGCGTCGTCAACAATGAAAGCTACCCGTGGCGGCTGCCTGCCGGGGTGGATTCGAACCAGTGCCTGGTTAAAGTTGTCCCCGGCACCGGCGCCGCAGAAACTATCAGCATAGAAAGCGGGACATTTTCAATTAACAGTTATACCCCGCATCCAGCGGTGCCGGCAAAATGGAAGTCACTCGGCGGCAATTTCAGAAGGACAGGCCTTAGCGAAAACTACGGCCCTGAGGTTGGTTGTGTTAAATGGAGTTTCGATACAGAAGGGCCTGTATCGGCAAGTGTGACTATTGGCGCAAGTGACAGGGTACACATCGCCTGCGAGGACGGCAAATTATACACGCTCGATGCCGATGGTTCACTCGTATGGAGCTACGATGTGAATTCGCCGCTTCTTAGCTCGCCGACTATAAGCGCAAACGGCACTGTGTATGCCGGAAGCCAGGACGGAAAACTCTACGCTATCAGTTTCGGCGGAAGCCTTTTATGGACACACGCGGCCTATGATGTTGTATATTCTTCTGTCGCGGTATCGCCGGACGGCAAGGTATATGCATGCTCTGAAGACGGCTTGCTTTACGCACTCGACCCCAATGGCAGCGAACTGTGGACCTTCGAAACAGACGGCTTAGGTCTGTCATCACAGGGCTCAATCTTCGCCTCGCCCGCGATAGGTGCCAACGGCACCGTCTATATCGGCGGCCTGTACGACGCGAATCTATATGCCCTTGACGCCAACGACGGAAGTATAAAATGGACGTGCACTTTCACATCGAGCGATTGCGATTTGTCTAACTGTTACCCGTCGGTAAGCTGGCCCTTTGCCTCGCCGGTTATTGCAGACGACGGCACTATATATCAGACACTTCTTTATGACCCGAACCTGTACGCGATAGACGCCAATGACGGAAACATCATCTGGGCAACGAATCTGGGGCACAGAGAGTATGACTATTTTGGTATCCCCTATCCTGGATACGGCTATGCGGACGGCTGGTCCGCCCCTGCCCTGGGACCTGACGGTACTATCTATGTAAGTTTCGACGACCCGAACCTGCGGGCTGTAAATCCTGACGGCAGTATTAAATGGGAAACTCATCTGGGTAGTGTCGGCGGCTATACCCTGACAGTCGGCAGTGACGGGCTTATCTATGCTGCCTGTGATGACGAGTACGTCTATGTAGTCAACGGCAATGGAGAGGTTGTTTCCCAATTCAGCGGCGCTGGATGGCTGAGCTTTCCTGTAATAGCCGCTGACAATACGATTATAGTCAGTGACGTAAACAACACGGTATGGGCAATCGAAGCAGGCGTCTGCGGAGATGGATTTGATATGCACAGACCCCAGGACATCGATGCTGACAGAACTGTAAACGGCATCGATTTTGCATTGTTAGCGGCCGAGTGGCTCGATTGTTCGGACCCGGATGGATGTAACTATCAGGGCAGGGAATTATATCTTAAAGGTGACATAAACCACGACTTGCGTGTGGATTTTGACGACCTGGCAGCGCTTGCAGGTCGATGGCTGAATATTGATTAAAACGATAAACAGTGACTGTGAGGCAGAATTATGAAAGCAAAAGTTGATTTATCAAAGAAAGATATTTTTGTTGCTCTCGGTTGTATTATATTTCTGGTGATGAACATAGGCGCAATCGGGTCCGGCGGACGCATGCGTGCCAAAAACGCGGTCTGTCAGTCCAATCTTCGCCAATGGGGCGTAATGTTTCAAATGTATGCCGAGGACAATGACGGCGAGCTCGGCGACGGGAACTGGTGCGAGAATTGGGGCAGCAGGTGCTACAGGGAGTGGATAAATTATTTGCGGCCTTATTATGACAATAAACGCGAACTTTGCCTCTGCCCAATGGCTACCAAACCCTGGAGTCGCGGAGCACGCGGTAAATATTCTGCATGGGGAATTTTCCCGGGCATTGAACCGTATGATGGTACTGACTGGACCGCCGAGGCGGCAGGATATGACCTGGCTAGACTAGAGGGGGCCTGGCCACCGGAGTATCCCGGTGATCGAGGCAGCTATGGAATGAACGACTGGTGTTCCGGGATGCCGGAAGATAAAGGGAAAATTGCAGATGGTACCATGACCGGCGGCCGGCCGCTGGCCGGCGCCTGGCTGACATTCAATGTCAAAGACGCCGATACCATACCACTACTGCTCGATGCCTACTTTCTCTTTGGTTACCCACGACAGTATGACCGGCCCGCGTCATTCGAACCGCAGGTTGCACCGGCCGAAGGCACGGCTGACAACATGAGGCACTTCTGCGTCAACCGGCACAACGGTTATGTAAACAGTCTGTTTTTGGATTTTTCCGTCAGGCCGGTGGGACTGAAAGAATTGTGGATACAGAAATGGAGTCGGATATATACGATAGACTCAACAGTTCCCGATGAATACGGCAATTTAGGTGCTATACAAAATATGCAAGCGTTAGGAGCGTGGCCGGACTGGATGGCAGAATTTAAGGATTATTTTGACATAACACCATAGTCTGGGTTTATGAAAGAAAAAGACCGATAGCAAAATAACGTTTTGCGTTGGCAAGAGTAAAATTGAAGAGCCCAGAGCCCCATGCTTGGGGCCCGTTTTTTTCCGCGGCGGGGTGGTTTTTAGGCTCTTTCGCACCGCTGAAAACCTCATTTTTGGCAAATGGGGATGTTTTATTAAAATTTTTGTCAAATTCTAAAAAAATAGTGTAACAAATAGGCTGCTTGTGTGCACATAGTAATAGTATCGTATGAATGACAAAGATTATATCGGTTTGGTTAAGCTGGCCCAGCTTGGCGACGGGGACAGTCTCGATAACCTGGCGCAGCTGGTGCGGGGGAGACTGTATGCCTACGTTTACAGGATTATAATGCATGAACATTCGGCCCAGGACATTGTTCAGGAGAGTATGCTTGAAATGTTTAAGAATTTAGAAAAATTAAAGAGTGCCGAGAAGTTTTGGCCTTGGCTGCGAGGGATTGCGTTTAATATGATACGCCGTCACCGCACGAAAGAATGGGGTCGCAAGACCGTTTCAATCTCTGGTATGGGAGATGAGGATTTTTCGAAAAAACAGCTAAGCGAAAACGAGGCCGGCTTGGCGAACCTCGTGACCCAGGAACTGAAGCAGACTGTAATGGATGCGATGCGACAGCTAAAGCCCCAATACCGGATGGTATTAACGATGCGGTGTTATGAACAGATGGCCTACGACCAAATCGCGAAATTGATGGGACGCAGTGAACTGGGCACTCGGGTACTGTTTTGCAGGGCCAAGAAATCATTACAAAAGCAACTTTCCCGCAAGGGCTTTAGCAAGGGGGTGCTGCTGACAGCTTTGATTTTGTTTGGAAAGATGACCGCTTCAAGCGAGGCGGCGGCAGCGAGCGTGTCAGTGACACCGGCCACTATAAAAGCAGGGGTAGCAGCAGTTTTGTTGGGGATAGCTGGCAACAAAGCAATTGTTGTACCCCTGAAAACGGCCAGTGTGTCACTGACCGCAGCCGGAGCCTTTACCGCCGGGGCCATGACCGGGCCCATGACAACACAGTGGCTCGATAAAGCGGGTCTCGCACTTCAGGAGAAATTAACAAGGCCTGTTCAGGCTGTAGTGCAGGTGGCCCCGGCAATTGTACCGGTCAAAAAATACTGGTACTACTACCCCATGCAGACAGATGGGCCGGTAATGCTGCGGCTGACCAGGGCCGATTCCGATGGTCAGGAGTTTTATTGCCAGTATCTGCAAAATGATTTGGCCAACTATCACTTCAATAAGGCCGTCAACACTCTCTATATAAATAACTACAGGACCTGGGCCGGCGACCTGGCGGTACAGCGATTGCCCACCGATGGACCTGCCTTGAGAGATTTTCTTTCCGCAGTCGAAGCCACAGGCCCACCAATGGAGTATGTTGCCGACGATAAGAAAGGTTTGCTGGTAGTGGCCAGGCAAAAAGGGAAACAAGAATCCAGCCTGGTGCAGGTAAGTCACCACTATAATTTATTAGATGAGGAATATTTTCGATACGACTGGCCTGCAGGTGCGAAAATAATCGACAACCGCGACGCAATGCACCGCCGCGGCTGGACATATTTTCGCATTGAGGGCCAAATAAGAGACAAGGAGGTTTCCGGCACCGGTCGTCTGCCGTTTGTCTTTGCTGCCTGCGAGGACGATTGGCCCTGGCTTCGGTTGAAGGTGGGTAACAAACTCAAAATAATACATGATTTTGCCGGCCTGCCCAGGCCGTGGATGGGACTGCACACGATGGATACCGTCCGCAGAGATGCCGCTGGAAAACAAATATGGTTCCAGACCCAACTGCTGCCCGCAAGTGATAAAGCCCGGGTTACGCTTACTTATGATTCGGGCAAGATGGTCTATACGATTGATACCGAAGCGGATATAATCGATAAGATAGAATTTTTTGCGGATGGCCAAAAGCAGGGCCAGCTTAGATTCTCATACCTTCAGGATATTGATAAGATAGGCAGTGAGTTTGTCGAGCCGGATAAAAAAAGCTATCAACCGGCTGAACAGGAACCGTTGGGTATATCATGGCTTGTTCAGCTGGCTGAGTTGAAATAAAGATGCAGAGGACAAATCAATCATTTCTCAACGGTATAAATCTGTTTCACAAAAGAACTATGCCAAGGGCGTTTCCCTGATTGAAATTCTGGTAGTAATGGCAATTATTACCGTGATAATGGCCATAAGGGTGCCTGTGCTTACAAGCGTCAGGCGATCGGCCCGGCAGATTTGGGGGATGAGAAACCAATGGGAGATTGTCAGCGCCGTAAACAGCTTTGCGTCAGATAACAATGACGGATACCCCGAATCGGTAGCTACCATAGGAACAGGGGACCATTGGAATTGGCAGCAGCCAACAATGCTGACCAGTTACAGGAGCCGCGGTCCGAGAGTGAATCGTTCGATGAGCGCGTACCTGGGCAGTTATATCCGGGAGGCCGGCATTATGGTTTGTCCGAACGCCCCGCGGCGATACAAATATCTTCAGCAGGCCTGGGACGCCGGCGATGACTGGGACAATCCCGATACGCCCGCTGCACAAGACCCGGTAATAGGGACATACTGTTTCTACTGGAACTACACAGGTTTTCTGCAAGAGCGAGGCACCGTGTTCAGGGGTCCGCGGAATTCGTCAGGCGGGACAGGAGAAAGCAAATTATTAGTCAGCGACTATCTCGGCTACAACCATTGGCGAAGCCCGAACAGCTACAGCAGTTGCGAGAAATTCAAGGGGGTCTCTATTACACATGGAACACCGGTTTCTTCGGCTTATTGGTCAGGCCGAAAGGCTGAGACCGAGGCTGCGCCTGACCGGCCGACACTTAAACTGCGGGCCGGCTACATAGATGGACACGTAGGAAGCTTTAACGCAGCGGAAGCCATACCTATGAAAGCCTCAATAACCGCCGACGGCACTGTCCCATACCCCGAAGAACTCGGGCCGGGCGTGTTTTACCTGCCTAAAAATGCTTTGGGCCAAAATTATTAGCAAGCCAGCCACAAAAAGGCGGTTTTTCGGCATAAATCGGGGGTTTCACCAGTTTTTTTCAAAAATTACCAAAATTTTCAAAAAAAAGTGTAACAAACCAGCAACTCGGCTGCACTTAGTAATAGTGCAAATGGGTAAAAATGCTTTTAGACTGTGAAAATGGAGGTAAAAATGAAAAATACTGTTTTTTTTGTCATTATATGCTTTTTATTGGTCGCTCCCTGTACGGCGGACACACTCATTGTCAGTACCGAATATCCTGAGTTCTACGATAACATCCAGGCCGCAATTGACGATGCTGTTAGTGGCGACCTTATCGTGGTCTTTCCCGGCACCTATATTGGCACTGGCAACGTAGATATAACTTTCCTTGGCAAAGCCATTACCGTTCAGAGCATTGCGCCTGAGATGCCGGAGATTGTCGCTGCGACAATCATCGACTGTAACAACGACGGTCGCGGATTCTATTTTGGCAGTGGAGAAGATGAGCGCTCTGTGCTGGATGGTTTGACAATTACTAATGGGAGTGAATCCCAAGGGGGCGGCATATACATCTTCGGGGCCAGTCCAACATTAAAGAACTGCGTGATAGCAGGCAATACCGGAGTTGAGGGAGGCGGAATATTCTGCAACCTGTCATATGATCTAACACTCATCAACTGTACAATAACAGGTAATACCGCATTGGATAATGGAGGAGGGATATACTTTGGTTCGGAAACCCGTTCGGAGTTTATCAACTGCACGATAACCGGCAATACCACAGCGCTTACTGGAGGAGGGATATACAGCTACTCAGGCAGGATGACATTTATCAACTGCACGATAAAAGACAATACGGCAGTCGGTGAGGATGGAGGCGGCATCTTGTTTGACGAAGGCGGCTGGCCGAAATTTATCGATTGCGTCATAACGGGCAACACAGCCGCGCGTAACGGCGGAGGGATATACTTTGGTTGGAACTGCTATCCGGAGTTTGTCAACTGTACGATAACCGGCAACACCGCAGGCGATAGTGGTGGTGGAATATATGACGAATCGGGATATTACCTGAAATTGACAAATACTGTAATAAGCGCCAATGCCGCCGGCAATAATGGCGCAGGGATATATCTTCTTGATAACCACATTGAGAGCTACATGCTCAATCCGATAACCGGCTGTACAATAAGCAGCAATCAGGCCGGCGGTATCGGCGGCGGTATATATTCTTCCGGGAGGGTGAGATTGGCTAATTCTATTCTTTGGGGCAATACCGACAGCAGCGGTTCGGGCCAGTCAGCGCAAATCTATAACGACGGGCCTGATGTAATAAACAGTATATACAGCTGCATCCAGGACGATGACCCCTGCGACACAAACATACCTTTCAACGAAGATAATAATTACAACATCGATGACGACCCCCAGTTCGTACGTAATCCCGACGATGGAGGTGACGGCTGGGGCGTCGGGGACAACGACGACTTCGGGGATTTACATCTGCAAAAAACCTCTCCCTGTATAAATGCCGGCTGTCCCAATCTTTTAGACGAACCAAATGACTTAGATATAGACGGCGAGCCCCGTGTTATTGGCTTCTATACCGATATGGGGGTCGACGAATTTTCGAAGATGGTGGTTGTCAGCAGGCCGGAAGCAAACGATGTCTGGGCGGCGGACAGCCTGCACGAAATCCAATGGTCGACCTACGGCATAAGCGGTACGGTCGATATTTATTACAGCGCCAATGGGGGGGCCGGCTGGCAGATTATTGAAAACAGCGTTGCCGATAGCGGCAGCTACCTGTGGCAATTGCCGGCTGGGGTTGATTCGGGCCAGTGTCTGGTTAAAGTTGTCCCCGGCACAGGCGCTTCAGAAACTGTCAGCATAGAGAGCGGGACATTTTCAATTAACAGTTATACGCCCCATCCAGCGGTGCCGGGAAAATGGAAGTCACTCGGCGGCAATTTCAGAAGAACCGGCCTTAGTGAAAACTATGGCCCGGAGGTTGGCTGTATTAAATGGAGTTTCGATACTGAAGGGCCTGTATCGGCAAGTGTGACTATTGGCGCAGGTGACAGGGTGCACATCGCCTGCGAGGACGGCAAACTGTATACGCTCGATGCAGATGGTTCGCTTGTATGGAGCTATGATGTAAACTCTGCGCTTCTTAGCTCGCCGACTATAAGCGCAAACGGTACTGTGTATGCCGGAAGCCGGGACGGAAAACTCTACGCAATCAGTATCGGCGGAAGCCTTTTATGGACGCACGCCGCCTATGGCGTTGTATATTCTTCTGTCGCGGTATCGCAGGACGGCAATGTATATGCATGCTCAGAAGACGGCGTGCTTTACGCACTCGACCAGGACGGCAGCGAGCTATGGACCTTCGGGACTGACGGTATAGGTCTGTCATCGGAAAACTCTATTTTAGCCTCACCCGCGATAGGCGCCGACGGCACAGTCTATATCGGCGGATTATACGATGCGAATCTCTATGCCCTTGACGCAAACGACGGAAGTGTAAAATGGACTTGCGGTTTCAAATCAAAGGAACGTGAATTTCCAATAATGATTCCCACAGAAGGCTGGCCCTTTGCCTCGCCGGTGGTTGGCGAGGACGGTACGATATACCAGACGCTATTGTACGACCCGAATCTATACGCAATTGACGCCAATGACGGAAACATAATCTGGTCAGCGACTCTGGGGAAGGTCGAATACGATTTACTTGGTTTAGCCAGTCCAGTGCCCGGCTGCGTCTATGGCTTGTCAGAGCCTGCTATCGGGCCTGACGGTACGATTTATGTAAGTTTAGACGACCCGAACCTGCGGGCGGTAAATCCTGACGGCAGCATTAAATGGGAAACTCCTCTGGGTGGTGTCGGCGGCTATACACTGACAGTCGGCAGTGACGGGCTTATCTATGCGGCCTGTGATGATAACTATGTCTATGTGGTCGATGCTGATGGAGAAGTTGTTTCTCAATTCCAGGGCGATGGATGGCTTAGTTTCCCTGTAATAGCGGCTGACAATACGATTATAGTCAGTGACGTAAACAACACGGTATGGGCAATCGAGGCAGGCGTCTGCGGAGCTGGATTAGATATGCACAGACCCCAGGACCTGAATGTTGACAAAACGGTAAACGGCATCGATTTTGCCATGTTAGCAGCCCAGTGGCTCGATTGCTCAGACCAGGATGGATGTAACTATCAGGGCAGGGAATTATATCTTGAAGGTGACATAAACCACGACTTGCGTGTGGATTTTGACGACCTGGCGGCGCTTGCAGGTCGATGGCTGAATATTGACTAAAGTGATAAACCGTGATTGTGAGGCAGAATTATGAAAGCAAAAGTTAATTTACCAAAGAAAGATATTGTCGTCGCTGCCGGCTGTGTGGTGTTTGTTATTATGAACCTCGGGGCGATAGGCACCGGCGGACGCATGAAAGCAAGGGAGGTGCTTTGCCGGTCTAACCTTCGGCAATGGGGTGTAATGTTTCAAATGTATGCCGAGGACAATGACGGCGAGCTCGGCGACGGAAATTGGAATGGGGATTATAGTATCGAATCCAGGGGATACAGAGAATGGTTACACTATTTGCGGCCTTACTACAAAAATGACCATAAAATTACCCTTTGCCCGATGGCTACCAAACCCTGGAGTCGTGGAGCACGCGGCAAATATTCTGCCTGGGGAATCTTCGCGTCTAGTAGTCAATATCGTTGCCCATACGACGGGACCAACTGGAGCGCCGAAATAGAGGGATATTACGAGGCTGTAATAGAGGGGGCCTGGCAGTCAGAGTCTCCCGGTGACGTAGGCAGCTATGGAATGAACAACTGGTGTTCCGGGATGCCGGAAAATAAAGAGCAGATTGCAACCGGTTACATGGCCGGCGGTAGCCGCCCGCTTGCCGGCGCCTGGCTGACATTCAATGTCAAAGACGCCGATACCATACCACTATTTTTGGATGCCCTGTGGCTTGCCGGTAGCCCACGTCAGATTGACATTCCTCCGCAACTTGAGCTGGGGGTTACACAAGCCCAGGGTTCTGCTAACAACATGAATCGTTTCGCCGTGAATCGGCATAACGGAAATGTTAACTCTCTGTTTCTGGATTTTTCCGTCAGGCCGGTGGGCCTTAAAGAATTGTGGATACAGAAATGGAGCCGGATATATACGATAGACTCAGCGGTGCGCGATGAATACGGCGATTTAGGTGCTATACAAAATATGCAAGCGTTAGGAGCGTGGCCGCCCTGGATGGCAGAATTTAAGGATTATTTTGACATAAACCCATAGTCAGGGTTCATAAAAGAAAAAGGCCGGGCAATATTGTAGAACCGATGCTCTCTTGATAAAAGCCAATCGTTGAAAAGTCAGACCATAAAAAATAAGAGGCTTCGCGTTGGCAAGGATAGAATTAACGGTGAAGGGGGCAGAGCATCGGGTGCCCGGTTTTTTTGCGGTGTGAACTAAAATTCAAATTGGTCTTTGAAAACAGTTTTGAAGTCGTAGATGTTGCTGAAGTCCTCGATTGAATCAGCGGGTTGGGCACTCATCCATTTGTTCTTTATCAGCAGAAACACAATCTCGCCGAAATCGCCGGTGGTTTTGATGCCGCCGGTATTCAATACCAGCATCGCAAGCCTGCCCCATTTCTCAACAGCCATATCCTTCAGGCCCATGCAAAGCGCCTGGCCGGTGATATGGCCGGGCTCGTCGGCTTCTTTTTTCAGGGTATAAGCCAGACCCTCGTAAACGAACCTGACAATGCATGGGTTGTATCGGCCGTCTTCCCGGGCAATCGTCTCAAGCTTTTTTTTCATTTCTCTGGCCATAAACACACCAAACTTGTTCTTCCGCCTTTTTCCAGGCTCCTGTTTTAGCTTACTCTTTGCCCCGGTTTTGCACCGGAATCGACCGACAGCATAAATATGTCTTTTCCGCCTTCACCGGCGGCCAATATCATACCCTCGGAAGTGCCGAACTTCATCTTTCTGGGTTTCAGATTCGCCAGGCAAACCACGGTTTTGCCGACTAACTGTTCACATTTATATGCCTTGGCAATCCCTGCCAGGACCTCTCGCTGCAGGCCGCCCAAATCCAGTTGCAGACGCAGCAGCTTGTCGGCGCCGTCAACCGCCTCTGCCTTTATCACCTTTGCGATTCGCAAATCAATCCTGGCAAAATCGTCTATCGTACATTCCGGCGCTATTGGCTCGATGTCGGCAGCAGCCGGGGCCTCGACTCCGCCGGTTTCTTTACTTTCTTCTATCATTGCGTCCACCTGCTCTCTATCAATTCTGTCAATCAGCCTTTCGAATTTGTTTATGTTGCGGTTCTCCAAAACCTTTTCAACATCTGCGAAGCTCAATGGTTCGGTGCCGAGAAACTTCTCGACCTTGGCTGCGTATTTGGGCAAAATGGGCTTTAGATAAATCGTCAGAATCTGCACGGCGTTTATCACAGCTGTGAGCGTTGTTCGCGTCTTTTCCAAATCGCTTTTAACAGTCACCCACGGCTGGTTCTGCTCGACGTATCGGTTCGCCTCATCGGCCAGTGCGACAATTGTCCGAACGGCCGATGCATAATTAAGAGACTCGTAATTTTCTATAATCTGTTCTTTCGCAGCGGTCAGCTTATTTATCAGCTCCCTGCCCGCCTCATCCAGTTGCCCAAGTCGGCCGTCCAGTTTTTTCGTCAGCATCGGCCCCGAACGCGAGGCGAGGTTGGCGAATTTGCCGACCAGATCGGAATTAGTTTTATTTACAAAATCTTCTGCGCTCAAGTCTATATCTTCGATGCCATCGGTGAGTTTGCCGGCGTAGTAGTATCTAAGGTATTCGGCGTCGAGGTGTTTTAAGTAGGTGTCGGCCTTGATAAACGTGCCGCGGGATTTACTCATTTTCTCGCCGTTGACTGTCAAAAAGCCGTGAACAAAAAGCTTGTTGGCGGGCTTGAACCCTGAACCCATAAGCATTGCGGGAAAAAACAGGGCGTGGAAGTACATAATGTCCTTGCCGATGAAATGGTAAAGCTCGTACTCATCACTGTTCCATAGCGTATCAAAATCGATATTGTTCCTGTCGCAGTAGTTTTTAGCCGAAGCCATATATCCGATAGGAGCGTCGAGCCAGACGTAAAAGAATTTATTCTCTTCGCCGGGAATTTTAAACCCGAAGTATGGCCCGTCGCGTGAAATGTCCCAGTCTTTAAGGCCGGTCTTGAACCACTCGTCGAGTTTATTAGCGGTACTCTTTTGCGCATAGCCTTTTTTTACGATAAGGTCCTTTAACTGTTTTTCATAGTCGGCCAGCTTAAAAAAGTAATGGTCACTTTCTTTTCGGACAGGCGTAGCAGAGCAAGTCGCGCATCGAGGGTCGATTAAATCGGTGGTCTGATACGTCCCGCCGCACTTATCACAGGAATCGCCGTACTGGTCTTCGGCCTTGCAGCGGGGACAGGAGCCGCGAACATATCTGTCCGGCAGAAACATATCGCAGTTCTGGCAATAGCTCTGCTCGACTCGGCGTTTGGTAATTGAGCCGGCCTCATTTAGTCTGGTGAAAATAAGCTCGCTAAACTGCCTGTTTTCCGGCGAGTGGGTCGAATAATAATTATCGAATTCGATATGAAAGCCGGCGAAGTCGGCCTGATGTTCTTTGTGCACGCGATCAATAAGTTGCTCAGGAGAGATTCCCTCGGCACGGGCACTTATCATAATGGGCGTGCCGTGCGTATCGTCTGCGCAGAAGTAAAGACATTGATTGCCGCGCATTTTCCAGAAGCGCACCCAGATATCGGTCTGCAGATATTCGACCAGATGGCCTATGTGTATCGGACCGTTTGCGTATGGCAGGGCCGAAGTTACGACAATTTTACGCGGCATAGTTTTTCCTTATTACCGGTTGCTTCTCAAATCTGTGGCAAGTTCTAACATTAAAACAACTATTGGCTAATGTCTTCGGCCTCGGTGTTATTCCGGTCATTCTCCTGGGGTTTGGGCTTTTCCTTGCCCGCAGCAGAAGCAGAAATCACCTGGAGATCATCGACCAGCACAACGATTCTTTCCCCGTTCTCAAGCTCCACGCCGACAAGCTGGGTCAGTATTTGTGAATTGATAACTCTGCCCTGGCCTTGTTCGGTTTTTACTTTAGCGTTTTTCGCAGGCAAACGTTTTTTAAGTTCCAGGTAAGCTTCGTCTTCGTAACGCAGGCAGCATTTTAGTCTGCCGCAATAGCCGGATATCTTCGCCGGGTCGAGTGTGGCCTTTTGCATCTTGGCCATTCGCATATTGACCGGCTTCAACACCTTGAGAAATCTTATACAGCAGCACTGTTGCCCGCAGCTTTCCACGTCACCGAGCAGTTTTGCCTCGTCACGTGCGCCGATTTGACGCATCTCGATCCTGGTCTGATACTCCTGGGCAAGTTTTTTAACCAAATCTCTGAAATCCACACGGCTTTCGCTCATAAAGTAAAAGATGATGCGTTCGCCTCCAAAAACGTGTTCGGCGTCGACTATTTTCATCGGAAGTTCCATCTCTTCGACAAATTTCCTGCAGCACTGAATTTCTTCCTGTGTGATTTTCGTAAGGTGCCTTTCTTCGCTCACGTCTTCAGCGGTTGCGTACCGCAGGACCTTGCCAACAGGTCTTTCAGAGAACTCTATATTGCTGTTATCATAGTATTTCTTGATTTGGTCCTTGGCCAATTTGAACTGTCCGGCTTTGTGGGGAGCGAACCGGCCCACAAGATGGCCAAGCTCAAGGCCTCTGTTGGTTTTTACAACAACGCGGGTCAGCAGGTTGGGGATATGGCTTTCGTAATGCTCAAACAGGCCGATAGCATTCATCCGGCCGTAACGGACCAGCATATATTTTTTATTCTTCGCGTGTTTAGGTTTTACTTCCGAAACTTTTGTCATTTTATTTACCTAAGGCATATTACAAAATAGCCATCCGCCGTTAGGCGGATTCCGCAATTTTGCATTTTAATCTTTGATTTTTGATATTTCAAACTGACCCTCGGTCAGTTTGAGTTATCGCCAACAGGTATGATACTCAAATCGCCGCCAGGTGTCAAGACAAAGACGCCTGCGATTGAATGTTGCGAGGTATTTTGTAGATTTAATTGCAGAAAAGTTACTTGGAATTCCTGTTCTTATCAGGTATTATGGCCGGATTAGACGTGACAGGAGAAAACGCGGTATGGGAATTAGCAAAATGCTCAGCCGGCTTGGACCGGCGTTTGTTGTCGGCGCATGTATCATCGGACCGGGCAGTGTTATGCTGATGTCTAAGACCGGAGCGCTTTACGGCTACTCGATGCTGTGGCTGTCGGTTCTGTCGGGCGTATTGACATGCGGGTTTATCATTCTTTTTATGCGGTTTGGTATCTATTCTCAGGAAACTTTCCTGGACGTAACACGGCGAAAGCTGGGACCGTTTTTCGCCGTCATTTGCGGCCTGTCGCTGGCTTCCACCGATGCGGCGTTTCAGTTCGGAAACTGTCTTGGTGTGACGGCTGGAATGAGTATGATATTCAAAAGCGTCCCGCCTTATGTCTGGCCCATCGCCTTTACCGCCGCGGCTATTGTCTTTATGTTCGCGTTCAAACGGATTTATGGAATCATCGAGAGAATGATGCAGGTGTTACTGCTGGTGATGCTGGCGGCTTTTGCGGTCAATATGGTATTGGCAAAGCCGGATTATCTCGAAGTTTTCAAAGGCATCTGTGTCCCGGCGATTCCAACTGATGTCGACTGGGTAACAATTGGCGGGCTGGTAGCGACGACCTTTGCGCTGGTGGCGGTAATCTTCCAGTCATATACCGTCAAGGCGCGTGGATGGAAAGAAAAAGACCTTGCCAATGGAATTTCCGATACTCTGGCGGCGTCTGTGATTTTTACACTGATAGGACTGGTTATAATGACCACGGCCGCGACGGTGCTGTTCAAGCAGGGCATTAAAGTTAACAGTGGCGCGGCGATGGCTTTGCAGTTAGAGTCGGCGTTTGGCAGATTTGCCAGTATCATCTTTGCGATAGGCTTTTGCGCAGCGGCGTTTTCGAGTTTCATCGTCAACGCGCTTATCGGCGGCGTACTTATCAATGACGGACTGGGAATGGGTGGAAAGCTGGATTCAAAACCGACGAAAATTTTCGCTACGTGCGTATTATTGACCGGCCTGGTGACATCACTGATGATTATCGGCTATAAGCAGCCAGCGGACGTGTCAGCCCAAGCGGCCGACGCCTTTGCGCCGGACCCAAGAGTGATAGCAATTGCGATTGGACAGGCAGCCACACTTCTTGCGATTCCCTTTGGGACCATTGCGACCGTATTGGTGCTTTTCGACAGTCGCTCTATGGCAGGACGCAAGCTTTCGCTTTGGACAAAAGGCTTTGTGCTGTTTGGTGCAGCGGTCCTTCTTGGGATAGCGTTTATGATGTATATTAAAATCCAACCGACCATTTCAAAATTCCTTGAAGCCGGATAAAATACCGTGCTGCAATGAGGATTTGCCGGTTTATTGAGCACCGGTTCGGATTCGGAGTAAAAAGGTGAAGGAGTTGCTATGAACGAACAGGAATTACAATTATTGCACGAGACCAGCGTCAAAATATTGTCCGAGATTGGTGTACGTCTGGAGCACGATGATATTGTCGAACGCATGGTCAAAGCCGGCGCAACCCTTGGCCCAGGTGCCAATGAAGTGCGTTTCCCCCGGAAAATGATCGACGAATACCTGGCGATGGTACCGGACAGCGTTGAACTGGCAGACCGCTCCGGCGGCACAGCGGTACTGACTGCCCAGGGCCCGTCGGCATTTTGGACCAACCCTGCTTTGAACATTCGGCGAGGAGACAACGTCGCCACTATTACTACGAAGGACCTGGCCTCTATTGCCCGGTTGTGCGATAACCTGCCTAACATTAATGGCGTGATAGGTACGGCTATGGGGGATTTGGCCTCGAAACACTGTGATTTCACAGGGGTTAGAATTATCGCCGAGAATTGCCGCAAGCATATTCGTGCGCTGTGTTTTAGCGGCCAGGGCATGGAAGCATTGAAGGAGATGAAAGAAGTTTTTCCCGGCAACTGGCTGAGCGTCGGGTTTACGGCGCATGGGCCGCTGAGGTGGACCAATCTGGCTTTGGATGTATTTCTCAAGAGCGCCGGAAGCGGGATTCCCGCAACAATTAACGGCGAACCCATGGCCGGAGTAACCGGGCCGGTCAGCATTGCAGGTTCAGTGGCCGTCGGTAACGCCGAAATCCTTTCAGGTATTGTGGTAAACCAGGTTTTAGAGCCCGGCAGGCCGATGATATATAATCTCGGGCTGGCGCATGTTTTTGATATGAAATACAGTACGGCTGTGACAGGTGGCCCGGAGAATGCTCTTTTTGCGGTGGCCAGCGCCGAATTAGGCAGATTTTATAATATACCATCCAGTTCATGGGCAAGTACGGACGCGGTCTTCGAAGACGGGCAGGCGGCTTTTGAAAAGATGTTCGGGATACATACCCACTCGATAAACAGGGTGAGCCTGATTTGGGGACTGGGTCAGTTAGAAAGTGAAAAAACCATCAGCCTTGCACAGTTGGTCATCGACGATGAACTTATCGACTATGCCCGGCAGTATGAGCGGGGGTTTGTGGTCAACGAAGATACGCTGCAGTACGAACTGATAAAACAAGTCGGAATCGGCGGCTCTTTTCTGGATACCGAGCATACTTTGATGAATTTTCGCCAGCACCTGTGGTTCCCAAAACTCATCAACCGCAACCCGCGAGGGGTGTGCGAGGATAGGCTGGAGCAAAGAGCTCTCAACTATGCCGACCAGATTCTGGCAGAAGACCAGGAAGAAAAAATCTCCCGTCACGAGCTGGATGAACTTAAAAAGATAGAGCAGAGGTACCGCGAAAAGATTATAAGTTGAAATCAGGGGAAAATCCGCTTTTTCGTTACCAAACTCACCTCTTCTATGCGACGAGATTCAAAAAAAGGTTCTCGAAAATAAGCTTTTCGTTAACACTGTAATCAATCCATCGCATAGTGTTGGCAGCATCAGTAATTTTTTCCGCTGCCTGCTCGGGGTCAAAACGGTTAGCCAGAATATTAATCTCCTTTTGCTGGTCGAAGTTGACCGTCTTTTGCGCATCTGTAAGCTGTAACTTCATCGCGTCCTGAAGAGCCGAGATAATTACCCTGATAAGAGTCTTTTGCGCCCTTCGATTAATATCCGATTTGCTAGTGTCGGGCTCAAGTTTACCCCAGACCGCAGCAAGCGACTTGCTTTCGGCCAAAAGCTCCTCGGCCATATCGATAGAATCAGGATACTGGTACCCTGCCAAAGATTCTACCAACCGTCTCTTTGTCTTGTAAAGTCCTGCCTCGGCCAACTCAAGTTGTGCCCATTGATACGCCTGCCCGAGACTGCCGTCAGAAAGACGGGCAAAATATTTGGCAACATTTTCATCAAGGCCGGCGTCTTTTAACTTATCGACAATTTTGTCTTCGTCTATTGGCCCGAATCGAATTATCTGACACCGTGACTTCGTGGTAGGCAATAGTTTCTCCAGATGCGTGCACAGCAAAATGATGGAGCAAAATGCCGGCGGCTCTTCAAGGACCTTCAACAGCGAATTCTGTGAAGCGGCGTTGAGCTTCTCAGCTTCGCTGACGACAAAGACCTTTCTTTGTGACAGCGCCGGCCTGACAGATACCTTATCTATCAGAAATTCACGAATAACAGCTTTGGGCAAATCAATAGGTGTCTTTTTACCTTTGCCCTCTTTGGTAAACTGTATCAGTTCCTTGTAAACATGACCGAAATCAGGATGAGAACCGGCATCGAAGAGTTTGCACGACTGACACTTACCGCAACTATCAGCGGCGTTATCGGTTGTAACAGGCTCCTGGCAAAGCAGCAGCTTCGCCCACGCACTGGCCGTCCTGAATCTGCCGATGCCGTCGGAGCCTGCGAAAATATAAGCATGCGCCGATTTGCCCGAGGCATAGGCCCGCTGCAAAACATCAATCGCACCATCCTGACAAAATATTTCTTTCAGTGACATGTTGGAATAATTCAAAATCGAAAATTTACAATTGTTTTTACTGATTCAATTTATTTTTAATTGCTTCTATTACTTTCTTATGCACCGTCTCGATGTCACCTGCGGCGTCGGCTACGACAAAACCATCCTGTTGCTTAGCTAATTCAAGAAACCCCGCCCGCACCTTATCATGATACTCGCGTCCTTTTTGTTCCATTCGGTCAGGCTCTGCTCCAAGTCGTGGTGCCGCGGTTTCGGTGTCAACATCAAGCACAACAGTCAGGTCAGGCCACGCTCTTTCGAGGCAATCTGCAGCTATGTCGATAATCTTTTGCACCCCGAACCCGCCTGCATAACCCTGATAGGCACAGGTACTTGACAGCCATCTGTCCAATATCACACATTTATTCTGTGCAAGGGCAGGCGCTATTTTCTCTTTCCAGAGTTGCGCCCTTGCCGCCATATATAAAAGCAATTCGGTGCGTGTCGACATCGCGACGTGCTCCTGGTTCAGCAGGATTTGACGAATCTTTTCCCCGATAGCCGTAGTCCCCGGGTCACGAAAGGTCTCAACCGCAACACCCTGCTGAGTCAGCCATTCAGCCAGCAGCTTTGTCTGCGTACTCTTGCCGCACCCGTCTGGCCCGTCAAGAACAATAAACCTGCCTGATAATTTGTTGTTTTGACTGGTCATGGCCTTATATCAACCTCGCCGAATATCTGTCTGAACAATTTATCACCTATCATAAGCCTCAGAACAGCCCGCTCAACTGACTGCTGGTCATAATCCGGATGGCGGTGCCTTACACCCGCTTCGACAAGCCCGCGAGCAGTATCGCTTAACTGAAACATCATTTGCGCCCGACCTGATGTCCCCAACCTGCGCAGAATCTCTATCTGCTTAACATCCGCCTCAACACTCGTATCTAAAGACCGCATTTTTATTTTGTTTTAAAACCCTTATTACTCCAAACCTTAACCTTCATTTTGCCAATTGAAAATTGTCTTCGCCGACCAACTGTTTCATCCTTTTACAGAAGTCCACATTCGGGTTAACTGCCAATGTTTTGTCGGCGCGGGTCTGGACTTTCGCTTTTTCGGTCCTCACTGCTACATAAACAGGGCTTTTGCCTTTATGATGCCGGCATATCTCTTTTATTGCAGCAACTTTTTCCTTAGTAACGTCTTTAGCGTCCAGATTTATCTGTACCACCGCTGCCAGCTTTTCGGTTACCTCTTCCAGCGGTATCAGTTCTTCTGCGAAGATGTTAGGTTTTTCTCTTTTGCAATCAACTTTGCCTTTTACAAAAACAACCTTGTCTTCTATCAGTAAGTCGGCGAAGCTTTTGAGCACGCCCGGAAACATCACGACCTCGACCTGCCCCTGCAAATCTTCGAGCACAAAGACCGCCATCTTCGCTCCGGCGTTTCGGCCTCTCTTTGTCACCATCTGCCTTATCTTGGTTATCATCCCCCCGACTACAATCTGCTGGTCCTGGCGATACGCCTGAATGTCCGAAATGTTTCCCGAAGAATAAATGTTTATAGTCTCTGCGCAGTGACTTAATGGGTTGCTGGTCACGTAAAACCCGAGCACCTGCTTCTCATAAACTAACATCTGAGATTCCGGCCACGGCGCAACTTTGGGCAAACGTTCGTGGTCATCTGAATAATCGCTTGCCTCGTCGTCCTGGCCGAAGAAATTTAACTGCCCGTTCTGCTTGTCTGCCTGCATGCCGGCCCCGTTTTGCATCGCCTTTTCCAGCCCCGCCGTCATCTGCGCCCGGCTGACGCCGAGCTTATCGAAGGCCCCCGCCTTTATCAACGCCTCGCCCACCTGTTTATTAACAGCCCGCAGGTCAATATTTTCGCAAAAATGGAACAGACTGCCGAATTGGCCGACCTTCTGCCGGGCAGAAATTATCGGTTCGACCGCTTTTTCACCAACACCCTTGACCGCCGCCAATCCGAACCGTATCACGCCCTTCTTGTCCTCGTCATACAGAGGCGTAAAGTCAACACCGCTTTCGTTTATGTCCGGCGCCATTACCTCAATCCCCATATCCCTGCATTCGCCGATATAATCGACCACCTTATCGATACTGCCGGCATCATAAGTCAAAAGCGCCGCCATAAATTCGATAGGCCAATGCGTTTTCATATAAGCGGTCTGGTACGCGATAAAGGCATAACGCGTCGAATGGCTCTTATTAAAGCCGTAACCTGCGAAGCGCTCGATAAGCTCGAAAATCTCATTCGCCTGGCCGGCGCTTAGCCCCTTCTTGCCGCAGCCTTCGATGAAATCCTTCCTTGCCTTTGCGATTACCTTGCGCTTCTTTTTGCTTATGGCCTTAATCATCGTATATGCTTCACGCAGCGGAATGTCACCAAGCCGGTTACTGATTCGCATCACCTGTTCCTGATAGACCATAATACCGTAGGTCTCATCGAGAATTTCGGTCATAATCGGGTGCGGCAGCTGCCATTTCTCGCCGTGCTTGCGGGCGATATAATCCGGAATGAGCGTCATTGGTCCGGGCCGATAAAGAGCGTTTGCCGCGATCAGGTCTTCGAGCCTGTCAGGTGCCATCTTCATAAGCAAATCCTGCATCCCGCCCGACTCAAACTGAAAGATACCCTTTGTTCTGCCTTTGGCAAACAACTCAAAAACCTCCGGGTCATTGATATCGATTTTCCCAAGGTCGATATCGGCGCCGTGAATCTCTTTGACCAACTGCCGGGACCGTTCCAAAACGCTAAGGGTCTTCAATCCCAGGAAGTCCATCTTAAGCAGACCGACTTTTTCGACCAATGGCCCTTCGAATTGGGTCACAATGTCGTCAGAGTCCGACGCTTTATAAAGAGGTAGAAAATCAGTTAAAGGCTCATCAGCAATGACAATGCCCGCTGCATGCACCGATGCATGGCGAGCGAGGCCTTCGAGCCTTTTTCCAATATCGATTACTTCTTTTGTCTGCGGGTCTTTTTCGTATGCCTCTTTTAATTGCGGCTCGGTCGCAAGGGCCTGGTCGAGCGTTACGCCTAAAGACTCCGGCACCAGCTTAGCCAATTCGTCTGCTCGGCTCAAAGGTATGTCCTTGACCCTGCAGACATCACGTATCACCGCGCGGGCCTTCATTGTCCCGAAAGTTATTATCTGGGCCACATGGCCGTACTTCCGGCGGACATACTCGATTATCCTGCCGCGATTGGCCTGACAGATATCGATGTCGATATCGGGCATCTCGTCACGCTGCGGGTCCATAAAACGCTCGAAGAGCAAATCGTATTTCAATGGGTCAATATCACAAAGCCCCAGGCAATAACCAACTATCGTACCGACACCGCTGCCCCTGGCCCCAACAGGAATATTGTTTTTATGCGCATAGCTGCAAAAGTCCCAGTTGATAAGAAAATAGTCGGCAAAGCCCTTCGATTCAATAACGTCCAGTTCCCTGTCCAGCCGGGCCTTTATTTTATCGGTAATCTCACCGTAAAGCTGCTGCGCATTTTCATAGCAAAGTTTCGTAAGAAACTCTTCCGGACTCGATCCGTCCGGAGGCCGGAAACGCGGAGCGTGCCTGCTCTTCAAATCAATTTCCACATTACACCGCTCAGCGATTGCCAGAGTGTTATCGCAGGCCTGGTCCAGGTCGCTGAAAGTCTGTCGCATCTGTTCAGGACTTTTTAGAAAAATGTCTTTGGGGTATATCATTCTGTCAGGGTCGCTGGCGAGTTTGCCGGTGCCAATGCAGCACAGGCAGTTGTGGGCCTCGTAATCGTCTTCGGCAAGAAAATGCACATCGTTGGTCGCGACCAGCCCCAGCCCCATTTTGTTGGCAAGCCCGATAAGTGCCTGGCTAAGCTCCGTATCGTCATCTTCGTGCCTTTGAATTTCAATAAAGAACCTGTCTTCGCCGAATATCTTTACATAACTTTCCACAGCCGCAACAGCCGCCTTCTCGTCCCCTGCCGCCAGCAGCTTGGCAATCTCACCGCTGCGACAGGCCGAGGTGCAAATCAACCCTTCGCTAAGCTCAGCTAAAATCTCTTTGTCTATCCTGGGTCGATAGTAAAAGCCTTCCGTGTAGCCAACACTTGCCAGCTTAAGCAGGTTCTTGTAGCCGACCGTGCTTTCCGCCAGGAGCAGCAGATGAGAGGAGCTGTCTTTGATACTGCTTTTTTGCCTGTCGCCCCTGCTGCGTGGCGCGATATACGCTTCGATACCGAGTATCGGTTTTATCCCGGCTTTGTGCGCTTTTATATAAAACTCCAGCGCCCCGAACATATTGCCATGGTCGGTGACTGCAACAGAGTTCATTCCCAGCTCTTTGCAGCGACCAAATAACTTCTTAAAACCGATAGCGCCGTCGAGCAGCGAATACTGACTATGCAGATGAAGATGTGTAAATCCTTTGTTTGCCATAACCGAAGCAGTCAACTAAGTATTGATAATTAGATTAAGAATCTCCGACAGGCTGCAATTATTATCTATCAGCCGAAAATTATCAACAAGAAAACTCCCAGCCGGGAAGTAAAGACCGCCGAAAGTCAGCTTTCTATATTTGCATTTGCCGCGCCGGGGAGTTATTCTATTAGCACCAGTTATCTCACAAAGTAAAATTGTCCTTACCTGGAGCAATATAAATGAACAGACGCGATTTTATGGTATTGACAGGCACGACTTTTGCCGGAATCGCATTGCCCGGCTGTTTGACTAACTACAAGCAATCCGGCACCAGGCTCAAACCCCCTGCCGCGATTAAAAACTTCAAATCCTTCCGGAAGCACTACCCCCTGCCGCTGCTTCGCAGTTACACCTTCTTAGGGACCGAAAACTCAATAGACAAACCCAAAGTCCACGTCGACGGCCATATAAATTCGTGGTTCCGCCCGCAGGAACTTGTGCCCTGGATAGAAAAATCGGTCAAAGCCGACACCTTTAATATCGAGCTTGTCGACGGCTACCTGCCCGCCGTGAAATACACTTACCGAAATCCCGATTCCAAACAATCCTGCCAGATGACGGCCTTTGCTGCCGACAAGGATTCAGCAGGTGCAATCCACGTATATGTCAGCCTGCTCGAAAAAGCTCCCGGCGAGAAACCCGCCGCAAGATATTTGCGTTTGAAGGACAATGTCGCAATCGACAAAAGCCAATTCGATACCCAGCTAAATAAACTGCGAAACCGCTGGACCAGCTTCTTCAACCAGGGCGCACCGATTCATTGCACCGACCCAATCGTCAACCAGGTCTGCCGGGCCTCCATCATCCGCTCACTGATAAACTATACAGGCAAGCACCCTCGCTATGGCCGCGGCTATTACGCCAAACCCCACCACGATGGCTTTCCCCCAACCACACTCTCTATGGTCGAATGTCTGATTGACTGGGGCCATATCGAAACCGCCCGCGACTACCTTGTATATTACTTTGACAGATTCGTAAGCGACGCGGGCAAAATCGACTATTACGGCCCGTCACTGGCAGAATACGGAATGCTGCTGCGATTAGTCCGCCGGCTTGCCGAGGTAACAAACAATCCTCAATGGCTAAAACATATCAGCCCTAAGCTTCTCGCTATATGCGACTGGCTCTTAAAAGCCCAGGCCGATTCACCTAATGGCCTTATCCGCGGAGTCGCCGAAGCCGACATGGCACACAACACCGAAGAGCACGACATCTACTTCCACAACAATGCCTGGGTCCTGCGAGGCCTGCGGGCAATCGCGCCTATTGTTTACGGCAGCGACCTAAAAGACCGCCTAAACGCATATCACAAAACAATACTAAAAGCTGTAGACCAGTTCACCGACAACTCGACGGCCCCGCCGTTCATACCGCCTTTCGCAAAAAACATAAAACCCTTCAGGGCAATGACACAAGACCGGCTCTCAAATTACACAAATTATCGCCTATGGCTGGAACTGCTATCGAGCAACGTCCTTACACCCCGGCAAATGAAAAACATCGTAGACTACCGAATCATTTACGGCGGCGAGGTAGCCGGCATGACCGCATTCAGATTCAAGGCCGACAACTGGCCAATCGCCGAATACGCCGTCGGCCTTTTGCACATGGGCAAAGTCGAAAAAACCTGGGACCTGCTCTACTCCCATATGGCAGGCCACATGACAACCTGCACATGGACCGCATACGAACAGGTCGAAATTGTAGGCAGACCCTACAGAAGATTCGACGCCGATTTTTGCGTCCCGAGCCAACTGGTCGCCCCACGAGTACTGGCATGGCTGAGTAACAACACCCGCCAACTGCTCTAATATTCGCCGCCCCGACAAATACGTAAAAAAATCCTTGTTGGCTGATGCCGACAAGACTATAATTTGCGAATACAATCGAGTTTTGCCAGGGGAGCTTCTATCGGGAAGCTGAGAGTTCGCTTTTTTAGCGATTACCCTGTGAACCTGATCAGGCTCATACCTGCGAAGGGAGGCGACGAAAAACGGACTTGAAGCACTCCTGGAACGGGAGTGCTTTTTTATTTGAGACGAAAATGTCTTCGATAAACGAAAAATTACAGCAAAGTACCGTCGGCCGTGTCCCGATAGCGGCCAGCCATCAGGCCAACGCGATAGTCGAACTGTTAATAAACGGTATTGAAAAATAACCCGAAGGCAATAAAATGAAAACATTAAAAATTAACGGCCAGGAAAAACAGTTCCCCGACGGTCGGCTGCCCGCAACTCTGACTCAACTGCTGGAACAATTAGGCGTTAATGCCGCGACCGTCGCCGCTGAAGTTGACGGCCAAATCATCGAACGAACAAACTTCGACCAGACCCCGTTGACCCAGGGCCAAAGCATCGAACTGGTGCGATTCGTACCCGGAGGATGACTTTTAAATGATTAATGATTATTGTTAAGAATTTGTGATTAATGATTATTTTTTATATGTGAGACACAATATGCAGGAAAAACTGACAATTGCAGACAGAATCTTCGAGTCACGCCTGCTCGTAGGTACCGGCAAGTTCGCTTCGAACGAACTTATGGCAGAAGCTATCGAAGCCTCCGGCACAGAAATTGTCACCGTCGCGCTTCGGCGAGTGGATATCGAAGACGAAAACGACGATATGCTCGCCGCTATCGACCGTGATAAATTCCTGCTACTGCCGAACACCTCCGGCGCACGCGACGCCGCAGAAGCTGTGCGTCTTGCAAAACTGGCCCGGGCAGCGACCGGAATCGAATGGGTCAAGCTCGAAGTGACACCCGACCCATATTATCTTTTGCCTGACCCGGTGGAAACGCTAAAGGCTGCCCAGATTCTGGTCAAGGACGGTTTCATTGTCCTGCCCTATATCAATGCCGACCCCATACTGGCAAAAAAACTCGCCGACGCCGGCACCGCGACCGTAATGCCTTTGGCAAGCCCTATAGGCTCGAACCAGGGTCTAAAGACCCGTGCGGCACTGGAAATTATAATCGAGCAATCAAACGTCCCGGTTGTCGTCGATGCCGGCCTGGGCCTGCCTTCCCACGCAGCTGAAGCTATGGAAATCGGTGCCGACGCCGTACTGGTCAACACCGCAATCGCTACAGCCGCCGACCCGGTTCAGATGGCCGAAGCCTTCAAGCTGGCGGTCGAGGCCGGCCGAGCAGCTTATGAAGCAGGCCCCCGCGCCGTTAGTAAAAGAGCAAGCGCCTCAAGCCCGCTTACCGGCTTCCTGGCAGAGGACTAAAAAATGAGCAGCGAAGAAGCACATAACAGCCCGAGCATAAAAACAATACTGGCTGACAAAGGCCTTGACCGAGAGGCTGAATTCTGGCAAGAGCAAATTGAAAACGTCACCAGCCCTGACGTCGAAAGTGCCCTGGCAGGACCTGCAGGCGTTTACCGCCTCGACAAACTTGCCGCACTTATCTCGCCGGCCGCAGAGGATTACCTCGAACAGATGGCCCAGGCCGCCCGGCAGCTTACAATTCAAAGGTTCGGCCGAACAATCAAACTATACGCCCCGCTGTACCTGTCAAATCACTGTGCAAACAGTTGCCTTTATTGCGGCTTCAACGCACAAAGCAACTTCGACCGAACAAGGTTAACCATCGACCAGACCCTTGCAGAAGCCGATTTTCTCGCCGCCAATGGTTTTTCAGATATACTGCTCGTCAGCGGCGAAGACAAAGAATTTATCAGCGCAGATTACCTTATAGAACTTACAAAAAGACTGAGAGAAAAATTCAGTTCCGTCTCTGTCGAAATATATCAGTTAACCGGCCCCGAATACACCAGACTCTTCGCCGGCGGCGTCGATGGTGTCACCATCTATCAGGAAACATATAATCGCAAAGCCTACGCTCACTTTCACCCCGCAGGCCCCAAGGCCGATTATGATAAAAGATTGGCTGCACCGGATAGTATTGCCGCCGCGGGCATGCGCGAACTCGGATTAGGCGCCCTTCTGGGCCTGTCGGACTGGCGGGCTGAAGTACTTGCCCTTGCCGAACACGCCCACTTCTTAATGAAGCGATACTGGCAATGTCACGTCTCGTTTTCTTTTCCCAGGCTGCGACCGGCCCATCAGGTAGATAACCGCCGGTTCGAACATCTGATAAGTGACAAAAATCTTGTGCAGATGATAACCGCCCTTAGATTGTGCTTCGCCGACGCCGGCCTGGTGATATCGACCCGCGAAAGGGCGCAATTGCGCGACAATTTGATAAAGCTCGGAGTTACAAGACTAAGTGCCGGCAGCAAAACAAATCCCGGCGGCTATTCAGGCACACGCGAAACAACCGGACAGTTTGAAATCGACGACAATCGAAGCCCTGCGCAGGTAGCCGATATGATAAAAGCACAAGGCACAGAAGTCGTCTGGAAAGACTGGGACAAAGCATTTAGCAGGTAAGGATTTGTAAATTAATCAGGTTTCGTTTTTGGCTGACTGCGGCTTCGCTGAGTCGCACGCACGCCCGAAACAACCGTCACCGCAATCATTACCACAAACGTTATCGCAGTAAACCAGTACCCCCACATCGCGGTCTGAACGTGCGCCATTTTCATAATCACCGTCCCGATAGCGAAAGACTGTAAAAACATCTTTATCTTACCCGAAAATGTCGCCGCAAAATTAATACCCTTTGCTTCCGCGATATGACGCAACAAGGTGACACAAACTTCTCTAAAGATTATTATGCCCGCCACCGACCACTGGATCACCGCCATCACAGTCGGCGAAAAACTAAAGAGCTTTGGTTCGCCTATTATGGCAAAACAGATAAAGGCGCCACACACCAGTATTTTGTCCGCCAGCGGGTCCATCATTCGCCCGAGCTTGCTGGTAACACCTAATCTTCTGGCGATAGTCCCGTCAATCATATCGGTCAGGCCCGCGATAACAAAGAGAATGAAGGCGATATCGAGAAAATCCGGAAAAGGCAGTTCCCCGTCGGCATAGCGCGGCGGGGCGTAAAAAACCATTGTCAAAAAGATGATTGTCAGAACGAGCCTGCCAAAAGTCAGAATGTTAGGAATGAACCTTAGCATAGCCGAAAGCTTACTTCTACTGCCGACAGAAATCAAACACTAAATTTGCTCAACAACCAAATCGTAATCTTTTGTATCCACGACTTTGACATTCAAAAAAGTCCCCGCAGCCGCCAAGCAGTTCTTCACCAGGCAAAGGCTGTCGATATCCGGTGCCTGGCCATAGAAACGCGCCCGCCCGGCGCCTTTGGCCTCGACAGAATCAAGCAGACAGATAAGTTCAGAACCGATTCTGCTCTTATTTTTGGCAAAGGCGATTTCCTGCTGCCTCAGCATCAACTCTTCGAACCGCTGCTGCTTAACTTTCTTCGGGACCTGACCGGCCATTTTCGCCGCCGGCGTGCCGGATTCGGCATAATACTTAAAACAACCAAGCGCATCGAACCGGGCCCACTTGACAAATTCCAGAAGTTCAGCAAATTCGGCCTCGGTTTCGCCGGGCAGCCCCACTATCAGCGTTGTCCGCAGCACAATATCGTCAAGAGTGTCTCTGAGTTTTTCTATCAGCCGATAAATCCGCTCTTTAGTGTTGGGCCTTGCCATCTGTTTCAGGATTCTATTGTTTATATGCTGAATCGGGATATCCAGATAGCGAACAATTTTTTCACTCGCCGCTATCGTCTCAATCAGCCTCTCCGTTATCCCGGTCGGGTACAGGTACAACAATCGAATCCACTTTAACGTCGGGGTCTTTTCAAGTTCACCAAGCAGTTTCGCAAGACCGTCTTTCATTTTAAGGTCTCGGCCGTAAGCGGTAACATCCTGTGCGATTACATTCAATTCGACAGCCCCTGCAGCTGCCAGCTCCTGGGCTTCGGCGAGGATAAGCTCTTGCGGCTTACTTCGCAGCCGCCCTCGAATAGCCGGTATCGTACAAAATGCACAGTTGTGATTACAGCCTTCGCTGATTCTAAGATATGCCCAATGCGCCGGCGTAATGCGCAGCCGGGACCTGTCATCGTGTACCTGGTACGGGGTTTGCGTTATATAAGCAGACCGTGATTCGGATTCGAGGGTCTGTTTTATTATCTCGGCAATACTATCACGCTGGTCAAGACCTACGATAGCATCGATGCCGGGAACCTGACTTAAAAGCTTTGCCCCGAGCCTCTGGGGCAAACATCCCGCCACAACCACTTTCCTGACCGCTCCGGCCTGTTTGCGTTCCAAAGCGTGGTTTATCGCCTCAATGGCCTCTGCCTTGGCAGGTTCGATGAAGCTGCAGGTATTTACGACAACAACGTCGGCGTTATCGGCATCGGCACTTATAACCAGGCCGGCCTCGACAATTTCAGCCAGCATCCTTTCACTGTCGACCAGATTCTTCGCACAACCAAGAGCTACAAACCCGACGGTAACATATTTTTTAGGCCTTTTATCCGCCATCATCTAATAAGAATATCAAATGAGCGTCTTCGGGTCTAATGTTTTAATTCGCCCATGCCCTGGTTAAAAACCACGGCCCCGAAATTCCTGTTAATTTTTTTCTGTACAGGCCGTACTTTTTCTGTTCAAATATACATGTCATATGCATCTCGGACCTGACACCAAGTTTTAATAAAGCAGTCGAATAAAAAGCATGTTCATTTTTAATTTTAAGCGGAGAGATGATTATGAACGACTTCGACATGGATAAAATTCCATCCGGTGATGATCCCGATGCCCCGATTCCTTTTGATGTCATTGAAAATGACAGCAACACCAATGTTTCACATTCACCTTTGGATTTAGGTGGAGGCGGTAAGACCGAGGCCAAGGCCGAGGCCAAGGCCTTAGAAATCGAGCCGATAGCTAAGCCTGTTTCGACAAAGCAGCCTGCGCCAACCGCCGCTGCCGGCCCCGCTGCCGGTAGCGAACGACATATTAGCAATGTAAAAACATTCTTCACTAAACTGCACGCAGGCGCACTCGACTTTCTCGGTGAGCAAATCGGAAACTGGCTGAAAAACAATCCGGATATTATAATTAAGCAGACAAATACGACCTGCGGGATAGTGGTAGGAAAAAAGGCAGAATCCAGCCTTATAATTACTGTCTGGTATTAAGACCCGCCGCTGATAAAGATTCGCTGTGCCGGCTTTTGGCCAACAGCGAAAACAACACCAGCCCTGCCAACGCCAGTACGCCGCCTCTGGCTATGGTTTTTACAGTCTTTTTATTCATTTGTCTATCCTCCAAAAAATGGTAATTATTTTAAGCAAAATTGCGGATTGACCCTGGCCTGCAATGAAAATGGAACCGCTCTCCATGTGCGCACCCCCTTCGCAATAGTCAAAAACTCCAAATCTCCTTATTTCCTCCTCAGTAATCTATTATTACGCCGTTTTATCCGGCATAATTCGAGAAAAAAGATGTTGCTCAAACCCTAAATATTGCTATACTTAGCGAAAAATCTTGACTTATTTTGAGTTTTATATTATTTTCCTGTGTTTGCCTGTCAGTGTGTGGCAGGAAGAAGCAATATTTAGAAAAAAATTTGGAGGTTTTTTGTGGCTAAACAGTTGGCTCGTGAATTGATTAATTCCGGGGTACATTTTGGACACGGCGCAAGCCGTTGGAACCCGAAAATGGCCTCGTTTATTTTCACAAAACGCGGTAACATCCATATCATTGATGTTAAAAAGACCTTAAAAGGAATTCTGATTGCCAAAAAGCTCCTTGCCGATATGGTTGCTTCCGGCAAGGACGTTCTCTTTGTCGGCACCAAGCGACAGGCACAAAAGGCCGTAGAGGCAACTGCTGAAAAATGCGGAATGCACTTTGTCTCACAGCGATGGCTCGGCGGAATGCTCACCAACTTCCGCACTATCCGGTCTCGACTGCAAAGACTGGAACAACTCGAAGCCATGCAGGAAAGCGGCACCCTCGACAAAGAAAGCAAGAAGCAGGCTTCCAGACTCAAACGTGAGATGCGAAAAATCAGTTCCAACCTCACCGGCATTCGCAAGATGACCCGCCTGCCAGGCGCTATTGTGGTAGTCGATGCCAAAAAAGAATATCTTGCCCTGCACGAAGCCAGAAAGCTCGGTATCGCCACAGTCGGAATTATCGATACCGATTCCGACCCTGACACATTGGACCTCGCGATTCCAGCCAATGACGATTCCATTCGAACGATTAGTTTAATACTCGGCGAGTTGGCCGACGCCGTGGCAATCGGCAAGACAATGGTTTCAGTTCACGCTGAATCCCAACCTCAGCCAAAGCGCATTCGCTCAAGAAGGCCTGCTATGGGCCGGGCAGACAGAGAACAAGCCCCCACGGCCGCTGCTGTCAAAGAGCCACCCGCAAAGACTGCAGAAGCCGTCCCGGCCGAGCCGGTAAAGACACCTGACTCGGCTGTGCAAGAGCAGGAAAGCAGCACCGAACAGGCCGAGCCGGAAAAGACACCTGAGCAGACTGTGCAAGAGCAGGAAAACAGCACCGAACAGGCCGAGCCGGAAAAATCCTGACCAGTGCAAAAAATGTAAAAACTAAGCGAATCTGCCCCTGTATCAGGCTCAAGTCGGGACCCGATACAGGGGCTTATTTACAGCAATAATAATGTAAGCGAAGGAGTTTTTAAGATGACTGAAATTTCAGCTTCGACCGTAATGAAACTGCGAAAGACGAGCGGCCAGGGAATGATGGACTGCAAAAAGGCCCTGGCGGAAGCCGGCGGCGATATCGACCAGGCAATGGAGATACTAAGGAAGAAAGGCATGGCGACCCTGGCAAAGCGCGCCGGAAGAGATACTACCGAAGGTAGGGTGGTTAGCAAAACCAGTGACGACGGCAGGGTTGCCGTTATGGCCACGCTTTGCTGTGAAACAGATTTCGTTTCAAAAAGCGACGACTTTATTGCGACAACAAAAACACTGGCTGACTATGCTATGGCCTGCCAGCAGGACGAAGGCCCCGAGAATATTCTCGAAACAACCGTTGACGGCAAAAAGTTCAGCGAGTGCCTGACCGACCTGGTAAGCAAGATAGGCGAAAAAACAGAGGTCGGCGACTACGTCAAATACTCGCTCGACAGCCCCGGCTTTGTAAGCGTATATCTCCACTTCAACAATAAAGTAGCCACAATGATTCACCTCGAAACAAGCGATGACACCGTTGCCTCATCAGATACGTTAAAACAGGTAATCGGCGAAGTGGCAATGCACGTTACCGCGATGAAGCCTCTGGCGCTGGACAAGGACGGGATAAACGCCGAAACCATCGAACGCGAAAAAGCCATCTTTGCCGAGCAGGTCAAAAACAAGCCGGAAAATATCATAGAAAAAATAATAGAAGGCAAGATAAAAAAGTTCTTCGCCGAGAATTGCCTTTTAGACCAGAAGTTCGTCAAGGACGACAGCAAGACCGTTGCCCAGGTCGTCGCCGATGCCGGTAAACAAGCCGGCGGTGAAGCAAAGATAAAAAGATTCATCCGTCTCGGAGTCGGATAATTTACACCCTTAAGAGTGGTAAATGTCCGCGAATAAAGCCGTAATTGGTTGTTTTTAAGTTACTTACCCGCTCGCCGTGCTTCGCTCGTCGCAGCAGGCGGATAAACGGGAAAATTCAATTGAAACCAGTATAATCCGGAAAAAAGCTTGTAGTTTGGAGCAAAAAGGTTAATCTCAATTAACATCAAGGCCAGTGCCGCCAAATACGATTTGTTGTTACCAGTACCGTAACTGTTATATGTCAAAGTGCAAATACAAACGTGTGCTGCTGAAACTATCAGGAGAGAGCTTTTGCCAGGCCGGCGGATTTGGTATCTATGGTCCCGCCGTTGAATCGATTGCACAAAGAGTATCGCAGTTACGCAAACTCGGGCCCGAAGTGGCGATCGTTGTCGGAGCAGGCAATTTCCTGCGGGGCCAGAACTTCTCCGAAGCAAACAAAATACCAAGAAACACCGCCGACTATCTGGGAATGCTCGCCACCATTATCAACGCCTGCACGCTCCAGGAAACACTCGAAAAGCAGGGACAGCCTACAAGGGTCTTAAGCGCAATCGAGGTAGCTGCCATATGTGAGCGGTTTATTCGCAGAAGAGCACTTCGGCATCTCGAACGCGAAAGGGTCGTGATACTGGCAGGAGGCACCGGAAACCCATTCTTTACCACCGACACCTGCGCTGCCTTGCGGGCTTCGGAACTCGATTCCGACCTGCTGATAAAGGCAACAAAAGTAGACGGCGTCTACAGCGACGACCCCGAAAAAAATCCGGATGCCCGGTTGTTCGAAAAAATATCTTACGATGATGTGTTAAAGCAAAACCTTAGAATAATGGACCACTCAGCGATAAGTCTGTGCCGAGAGAACAACATCCCGATTATTGTTTTGAACATCTTCAAAAAAGGCAACATAACTAAAGCTATCTGCGGCGAGAAGGTTGGCACATTAATTTGCTGAAGAAGGGATTCAGGAGTCTCTATAAAATGCCAGTTAAAGAAATAGTCTCCGAGCACGAACAAAAGATGAAAAAGGCCGTTGAGTTTTTCGGCGATGAATTACGGGCCGTTCGAAGCGGAAGAGCATCCACTGGTCTGGTCGAGAACCTGAAAGCCGACTTTTACGGCACGCCCACACCATTGAAACAGATGGCGACCCTGGCAACACCGCAGAGCGATATGATTGTCATCAAGCCCTTCGACCCCTCCTCAATCAAGGAAATCGAAAAAACCATCAAAAACAGCGACCTCAGCATCGCCCCGATTATTGACGGCAAGCTTATCCGCCTTAGGGTCCCGGCCCTTAGTGAGGAAAGAAGGACACAACTCATAGGCCAGGCCAAACAGCTTGGTGAGCAGGCAAAAGTCAGCATCCGAAATATACGAAGAGACGCCAACAAACAGCTTGAAGAGAAACAAAAAGACAAAATCATAACCGAAGACGACCGGGACCACGGTAAAAAACAAATCGACGACTTTACCAAAGAACATAGCCAGCAGATTGATAAGATAGTCAAACACAAATCGAACGAAATAATGTCGGATTGACCCGGATTTACTGCAAACAATGTATTTGTTGCAGCGGTATTAATTAATGTCGCTCTTTGATTGGAAATTCTGGTTTTTTTGTGGGGGGATGAAATTATGCAAGCCGAACAAAAACCAAAGCCGCAAAGAAAAATCCGAACCAGAATATTGGGTATGGTCGCCGTTCTTCTGGCTGTTTTGATTTTACTGGTGATTTTCCTTGTGCCGGTATACATATCAAGTGACAGTGGCCGCAAAACCATATTGGCCAAAATCAACAAGGACCTCGATGGCCAGGCTGATTTTGCCGACCTTTCGATGAGCTGGCGAAAAGGCCTGACAATTACCGATTTCAGATTCAAGGATAACAACAACCATATCACAATTACCGCAAAGCAAATTTTCACAAAACCTCACTATGGCTCTATCCTGGCAGGCTCTCTGTCTTTCGGCCGAACCATAATCGACAAACCAAGAGTTGAGATAAACCTTAAAAACAACTCCGCAAAAAAATCCAAAGCCCCGCCACAAAAGGCATCATTACTGAAAGCCGCTCAGCCGGTGGCCCTGCCCATTAGAAAAATCGATTTGATTATCAACGATGGCAATCTGAAAGTAACCGACCGCCATACCCAGACTGTTGAACTGTCCGAAATAAACTCCACCCTGAACCTGCGCCCTCCCGGACAGCAGACAGATTTCGACCTTAATACACAGGTCGTCGGTAACAACAAAGGCTCGCAGGTTCGGGCCAAAGGCCGAATCAAACCCAGGCAAAGACTCGGCTGGAGCCTGGCCGGAACCACCGGTGACTTGACCATCGAGGTCAATGACCTGGACCTTGCCTCTTTAGGCCCGATGTTCGCTTTAGCAGGCATCGATATCGAAGCTAAAGGCAGGATTTCCGCCGACATAAAAAGTGAAATTGAAGATGGCCGATTGAAGAATCTGCTCGCGGATATAAAAGGCAAAAACCTGGAAATAACCGCAGGACCCTTAAAAGGTGATAGATTAAAAACCGATAGCCTGGACATTGATGCGAAACTGACAGCCGAGGCAGGATTAATAAATATCGATAAACTGCAAATCCAGACCGACTGGTTCACTGTCCAGGCAACAGGAGATGTCCCGACCACCTTCGAGTCTCTGGCAAAGTTCATAACAGCCGAATCCAGACGCAGCCTCAAAGGCAGTCTCGATTGTGACGTGGTCGAGCTTGCCCGCCAGATACCTAACACACTGGGCCTGAAATCAGGAACGCAAATAACCTCCGGCAGGTTGACCGCCAATATAGAAAAACTGGCCGAAGCCGGACAAGGAAAAATCATCGGCCAGGCCGAGCTTGCCGGATTAGCCGGAATTGTCGATGGCAAAGCGGTATCTCTATCCGAGCCGGTCAAAATCCAGGGGCAAATAACATCAACCGAATCCGTGATAAATTTTGACAAGCTGACCGCTTCGACCTCATTTTGTAACGTCACCGCCACCGGCAGCAGCAAACTTCTGAATCTCGGCGCCGAGGTCGACCTGGCAAAACTCCAGGCAGAACTCGGCCAGTTCGTAGATACCGGCCAATACCGTTTAGCCGGCCGGATTCTGGGCAAAGCGCAAATATCGGCCGGCAAAAACAAGATTAGCGTTGTCGGCACATCGACGGTCAAAGACCTTCGCATCAGCTCGGCTGCACATGGCCAGGCCTTTGAGCCTGCCGCTGAGATAGCTTTCGCTTTTGACCTGCCCAAAGAAAAAGATGTTGTTAATATCAGCTCTGTGGAAGCGGCCGCGAGTTTTGGCCGGCTGAATATAAAAAAGGCGGTCCTGCCATTAGACAAAGAATCGCCAGAATTTATGAGCCTGCCGATTTCCGCAAACCTCGATTTGCAAAAGCTCGTCCCCTTTATGGTACTGTTTGTTTCTTTTCCGCGGGAAATGCAATTGGCCGGAACCGCCGAATCCGAAGTCCTGGTCAGTCTAAAAAAAGGCACCTACACTATCGTAACCGATGCGACAACAATCAGGGACCTAAAGCTCACATCGCCCGGCCGGGAGCCTTTCATACAGGACCAGATCCAGTTTGTTTTTGACGGCGACTATAACCGAGCCCATGCCAACTGGATTGTGCGAAAGCTGATGTTAACCAGTCCAGCCATAAAGATTAAAGGAACTTTTCAAAAAGACGTTAAAGGCGACCAAAACAAACTCCAGGGCCGGGCCGACCTCGAATACGACTGGTCGAGTGTCACCGCTATCGCATCGCCCTTCCTGCCGCCGGGCCTGAAACTGGCCGGCAAAAGAAAAGACTCTATCAACTTCGCCAGTCAATATCCGGTCGGTCAAAGCGATAAAGTACTGGCCAATCTCAACACGAAAGGCAAATTCGGCTTTGAACAGGCCCGGTACATGGGACTGGATTTCGGGCCGACCAATGTCAATGTTCAGGTCCAACATGGCCTGCTGAAAATCGCGCCTTTTTCAACCACCGTCAACAAAGGCCAATTGACCTTTGCCGCCCAGGTCGACTTTAACCAAAAACCAACCCTGTTGACCGCGCCACAACCGATTAAGATAACCAATGTTCAAATCACGCCCCAGACCGCAGAAAAACTCCTGATGTACTTAAATCCCGTTTTTGCCGATGTCGTTAATGTCAGCGGTATAGCGAATTTAGATTGTCATCGCCTTGTGATACCGCTGGCCGAGGGCCACGAAAAAGACATCGAAGTTGCCGGCACAATATCAGCAAAGTTTCGCTTGCAGGGTTCGAGCCTGCTCGGCCAGCTTCTTTCTGTTGTCGGCGCAAACGCCCGGGGCCGTGACATTACTATCCATCCGACAGAATTTGTTCTGCGAAACGGCTTTCTGCGATACGACGATATGCGGATGGATGTCGGTGAATATCCGCTCAATTTCAAGGGCGTTATCGGGTTGGATAAGAGTCTGAATATGAGGGTCACTTTGCCTTACACCACCAGCGGCAGAACCGTCAAAACGCCCGGGGCCGGCGATAGAATCTCGCTGCCGCTCACAGGGACAATCGACAACCCCGAACTGGACCTGGGAAAATTGTTCGAAGAACAACTGAAAAAAGAACTGGAAAGACAGCTGCGAAAGGGTCTTGAGGGGTTGTTTAAGTAAACCAGCCCTTCATTTATGCCGAAAAACAGGTATACTGATCTCAATTGAATTTTCCCGTTTATCCGCCTGCTGCGACGAGCGAAGCACGGCGAGCGGGTAAGTATCTTAAAGATAAGCAATTACAGCTTTATTCGCGGACACTTACTACCCTTAAGGGTATAGTAAAGTTGAAAGGGACTCGGGATGCTCAAAAAGCTACTGTCCACACCCACTACGCAGCTTGGCAAGGCCGGCCGTTTTGTGGTCTTCCAGATAAAGCTCTGGTCCCATTGCGCCAGGCTGCTGAAAAAGAACCATGCCGGCCAGCAGGCCGCCTCCCTTTCCTATCATACAATCTTCGGCGTTGTCCCGCTGGCAATCGTGACACTGTTCATCTTCCAGGCATTTTCCGCCAATAACGGTATGGCAAAAAGCGTCCAGGATTTTGTTTACAGCCAGCTTCAGCTAACCACCATCGCGTTTCCCGACCCAGTCGATCCCGGCCGGGAGATAATGCTCACCGAATACCTCGATGAAATAGTCTCGAAGTATTTCACAGGCCTGGGCAAAGGCTCGATTACTATTTTTAGCGCGATAGTTGTCATCTGGGCGGCGCTGGCATTGCTGTCAACAATAGAGCGGGCCTTTAACAATATCTGGCACATCGCAAGGGGCAGAAACTTCCTGCACCGGATGATAAACTATTGGGCGGTCCTGACGCTGGGCCCGCTGCTGCTTGGCGTCGGTATCTATATCACTACAAAATACGCCGGGCTCCAGTTCCAAAAAACCGCCCAGACACAAATAGGCCCGGCCGTTCTATCTTACCTGGTCGCTGTGGTTGCGTTTTTCCTTTTATATTTTGTCCTGCCCAATACCCGGGTCAAGGCAAAGGCGGCCATCTGGGGAGCAGCGGTCGCTGCCCTGGTCTTCTCGATTGCCAAATTGGGCTTCGGAATGTACGTCACCAGGTTTATCCCTTACAGCCAGATCTACGGCGTTATGGGCCTTATACCGCTGAGTGTTTTCTGGATTTATATCACATGGCTGATTGTGCTGTTCGGCCTGCAATTGACCTTCACCACTCAGCATCTTACGACTCTCGACGCCGCCGACATTGCCTCCGCCAGAGAAACAGAAGACTATTTCCTTGCAAGTGACTTTACCGTCATCAACATAGTAAGAGAAGTCGCCGCCGCCTTTGAACAAAACAAGGCCCCGGTCGAGGAACAGGTCATTTGCAGCAAGCTGGACCTGCCTGCCGAGTTCGGCGACAAAATCCTAAACCATCTTGTCGCAGCCGGGATTCTGGTAAAAAGCTCCGAACCCAGAACAGGCTTTATGCCCGCCCAGGACCCGGAAAATATAAAGCTCTCCGACATCACAGACGCCGTTGCCGCCGCCGAGTTCGGCCGGTCACCGACAAAGACCACCACAAGCCTTGAGCAAATCACCCAGTCCCAGCGAAACACCCTCGCCCAATACAACCTGAAACAAATCCTCGATAACACCAGCAAGTAAATGATTCGTGATTCGTGATTGGTATCGCGTATTGCGGGAAAATCAAATATCACCTGTGCCTGCTCTACCCCCACGTCTGCTTGTCGCAGACAAGCGTGGGGGTGCAGGCAAAAATCAATCATAGGCGCAGGTTTTGGGGAAAATTCGGGTGAATTTTTGGGTGTGAACGTTGTTTTTCGGCTGTTATGGGGGATTAGTGTCAATCAAATGCGCAAGTGTTAAAATGGGTAAGGCAAAAAGCGTGAAAAAACAGAAGAAATCGGGAAAAATCGGTGGGTTTTTTAAGGAAAATCGGAAGAAATTCGGTGCTTTTTGAGACTTTTAAAAAGCGAACATGCGCGTTTGATGCGAAATCGGGGTTTATGGGGGTAAAAAGCGGGGGCAAGAGAACAAGGTGGTATATATTGCCTAAGTTAACATGTTGAGCCGAAGGCGAATCGTTGCTTGATGATCGTGACTCGTATGTCGTATTGCGTGATGCGTATCGCGGGGGAAGAAATTTAGAATACCTGCTTACGCCGGCACAAGTTGAGAATTTTTCCCGGAATTTATCGCAACAGTACCGACTCCGACGAGCTTTTTAGTGGCCCATTCTCGTCGGAACTGTTGCTGGATTAATCTTGACGCAGGTGTAGGAAAGTAAAAAGTGAAATGTAGAAAGTAAAAACCACAGCGTAAAAGTTAAAAGTGTTTTTGCCACTAATCCGCCGTCGTTCCCCCCTTCGCCAAGGCTACGGGGCGGCAGGAAGGCTACGCAGCGGCGAGGGCTACGGGGCGGCAGGAAAACTATGGCGGGACAAGTACCTAAGGCATAAATTTCACCCCCGCAAGAATCTTACAAGGCAAAGATTTTAGGCAGCGGGGCAAGAGATTACACGGAAAATTGCCGGCTGGGGGTGTGGTCCTGGCAAGTTGTGTTCTCAAAGCAAGCTTTTGCGACGTAAACCTGTCTTCGGCCACTGGGCAATTATTTATTCTTACTTTCTTTTTTTAATCTTCGTCTTTCCTTTGGAGTAAGCTGGGCCTTTTTCTGGTTTTCCCTTTTGCCTTTATCTTTTTTTCCCTTGTCACCCATATTTGTTTGTCCTTCCTTGAAAATGACTTGTATTCTTTAACCTGTCAACGAAAAACGAAAAATGCCAGGACAGTTTTAATTTTTCTTGCTCGTCTAATTTTTTGTATTGTAATTATATGAATTTGTGAGGTTAATGCAATATTATTCTTTGACGGCAAGTGCAAGTGTGAGTGGTATATGGCCAATTACCGCCAAAGAGTAAAGAAAAAAGGCAAGGTAATTGAATTGTGGTTCAGCTTTGTTTCATCCATCTCAGTATTTGTCGCAGGGCGGGGCGCTTTCCGTACATCAGGATTCCTATTCTGAATATCTTTGCCGCGAACCAGATTGCGGCCAGCACGGTGACAACCAGTAAGAGTATTGTGGCGATAATCTCGGCTATCGAGATGTCTGATGTGGCAGAGATCCGCAGCACCATGACCATCGGCGTTAGCGGGGGTATAAATGACAGTGTTCGGGCGAAAGTCCCGCCGGGACTTTGCACAAGCTTGAACCACGACATCAGCGGTACCATGAAAATCAGTGTGACAGGCGTCATAAGACTCTGGGTTTCCTTGATGGTATTACAGACCGAACCCATACCGGCCAGTATCGAACTGAACAAAAGAAAGCCGAGAATAAAATAGAGGGGAAAACACAGCATAAGCTGCGGCGTTATGCCGATATCCAGCCCCTGCCATCGGGCGGCGGCATAGGCGATCACGGCCCAGAGACTTACAACAGTGACGCCGACGCCGGCCAGGCCGAGAATTTTGCCGGCCATCAACTGTAAAGGGCTTACCGCTGAGAGCAGGACTTCGATTATGCGCGAGGATTTTTCCTCGATGATACTGCTTAGGATGTGCTGACCCATGACAAGGATTCCCATGAACATAAGGTACATAAAAAAGAACGGGACCATCATCCGGGCCATTCTCTGGGCCTGGCTTTGAACACGCTGCTGACTGTCGGTTGAACCGACTTCTATCTGTTCGCTTGGTACTTGGCGAAGTTTGGCGAGCAATTCGGGGTCGAGGTCCTGCAACTGGTAGCGTTGTTCTCTAACAACTCTTTTTAACGAGTTTTCAATTGTCCAGACGGCGTCAAGGTTGGCGGCCTCGGTGTTAGAGGTATAGAGGCGCAGTTTGCCGGGTCCTTCGAGGAGGTCGGCGTCCAGAACGACGAATACGTCGAGCTTTTTTTGGCGGAGTCTGGTTTTTTGCTGTTCGGTAATATCGTTGATGTCCTGCCGGCCAGGTTCGAGCAGTTGTACCTGAATTTGGCGCTGCGGGTTTGACTCGTTGTAGTTTTCAAAAGCGGTTTCGACCTGGTCGGCCAGGCTGTTGGAAAGGTCGGTGACGGTGACTTTCATCGGTGGTCGTGGGCCGGTTTCGCCGCGGAATATCCACTTGCTGAAAAAGATAAGGCTGCCGATTATGAGCGGTGCGAAAAACACGGTCACGATGAACGTTTTTGTTTTGGCGATAGCGGCATATTCGCGGGCGGCAATTTTAAGAATTCTGGTCATTGTCCGCTCCAATCAGATTGACAAAGATTTCGTGCAGTGAAGGTACCTTCAATTCGAATCTTCTGACGCGAACCTTGTCGGTAAGGGTCCTGAGCAACTGTTGAGAGTCGTTGTCGTTTACGAGCGTAATGTCCAGTTGATTTCCGCGAGATTCGACTTCAGTTACGAAAGGTAATGTCTTTATGAAGCTGGTATCGCCTTCGAGTTCGACAGTGACGGTTCGGGGTTTGTGCCTTGAGCGTATATCGCAGAGCCTGCCATCTAAAACCGATTTTCCCCTATTTATCAGCAGGATGAAATCGCAGAGTTTTTCAGCTTCGTGCATCACGTGGGTGGAAAAGATAACGGTTTTTCCCGCGTCCCGCATTTGAAGGATGATGCTTTTAAGTAAATCGAGGTTAAGCGGGTCGAGGCCCGAAAATGGTTCGTCAAGTATCAGCAGTTGCGGGTCATTGATTACTGTGACAGCAAATTGCAGCTTCTGGTGCATTCCTCGTGACAGGCCTTCAACTTTTTTATCCGCCCAACTGCTCAACTCGATACGCTCGAGCCATTCGGGTACACGGCTGGCAAGGGCGTTTGCTGACATTCCTTTGATCGCACCAAAGTAAGCAAGTACCTTGCGGACGGTCATCTTCCGGTACAGGCCGCGCTCTTCGGGCATATAGCCGATGCGGTTTTTTACCTGCTCAATCGAACCATTGTCGAATATATTTATGGTGCCGCTGTCGGGGCGGATAATGTTCATAATCATACGCAGGGTGGTCGTCTTGCCGGCGCCGTTAGGGCCGAGAAAGCCGTAAATGCTGCCGGCCGGAACCTGCACGCACAATTGGTTTACAGCATTTACACGGCCAAAAGATTTACAAACACTGTCAAGTGAAACGGTATTCATATATGCAAAGCCCTTCAATCAATCCGGGTAGTGTTGGCAATTATCGCTTTTTCGCGCGGAATTATTTTTTTAACTCTTTTATGTTTTTGTTCATCTCAATTATTCGCCATTCGATGGACGAAAGAATCCAGAATTTAAAGTGATTTATTCGCATCTGGCAGTGTATCAGGTAGATGATTTTCAGCGACAGCGTTACTGTTGCTATCTCGACCATTAAAAGGCGCAGTTTGGGGCTGAATACTGAAACGCCCACGGAAACCACAACTATGATAACAAAAAGAGTGTTAACAAGCTTTTCATGGAATTTCGGCATTCCGCCGATTTTGCCTACGATGGCCCGTACTCGTTCCTTTTCCTGCTGGAAATGCTCCAGTTCCTGCTTTAAGTCGTTAATTTCGTTCTCAAAGTGATCGTGTTTTTGTTCCATAACAACTCCTTATGATGAAGGTTAATAGATTCGTTTTTTGTTAATATTTTGCCGAGGTTCGGCCTGGCAAGTTACTATCAAAAGGATTTTTGTTGACAAAATCAACAAGATATTGGAAACTTCCTGAGATTTTTACCTTATAACATTGGTGTTGACGAGAAATTATCAGCTATAGGCAAAAGAAAATCGAACATAAAGGAAAGGGTAGAAAAGGATGTTTACAACGATTATTGGAGTAACGGCAAGGGAAATCCTGGATTCTCGCGGCAATCCAACGGTTGAAGTGGATGTGCTGCTGGATGACGGTTCATTCGGCAGAGCGGCGGTGCCTTCCGGCGCCAGTACCGGCGCTTATGAAGCGGTAGAGTTGCGTGACACCAGGGCAAAGCGCTATATGGGCAAAGGTGTTGCCGGGGCGGTGAAAAATGTAAACGAAATAATCGGGCCGGAAGTTTTGGGCCTTGATGCAGAGCGGCAGGAAGAGATCGACCGGTTGATGATTGAACTGGACGGCACAGCGAACAAGGGCAAGCTCGGGGCGAACGCGATTTTAGGAGTGTCACTGGCAGTTGCAAAGGCTGCTGCCGATGCGGCGGGGCTGGGGCTTTACCGGTACCTGGGCGGCTGCAATGCCAATATTCTGCCGGTGCCTATGATGAATATCCTCAACGGTGGAAAACATGCGGATAACAACGTTGACTTCCAGGAGTTTATGATAATGCCGGTCGGAGCTAAAAGCTTTCCGGAAGCTTTGCGAGCGGGGGCTGAGGTTTTTCATACTCTGAAGAAAGTTCTGGCTAAAAAGGGTTACGCTACCTCGGTCGGTGACGAGGGCGGTTTTGCGCCTATGCTCAAAAGCAACGAAGAGGCGTTGGAGGTAGTTACCGAGGCAATCAAGAAGGCGGGGTATAAGCCGGGCAAAGAGATTGCGATAGCGCTGGATCCGGCAGCGAGTGAGATGTTCGACAAGAAAGCGAAGAAATATAAATTTTTCAAATCAGCACCAAAGAAGAACGTCAGTTCGGATGCGATGGTTAATCACTGGGCCGGTTGGGTTGATAAATATCCGATTATTTCCATTGAAGACGGACTTGATGAGAACGACTGGGACGGCTGGACAAAACTTAATAAAAAACTCGGTGACAAGATTCAAATTGTCGGCGATGACCTGTTCGTAACCAATACTAAGCGCCTGGCTAAGGGTATAAAGCTTGGCTGTGCGAACTCGATATTGATTAAGCTGAACCAGATAGGAACACTTACCGAGACATTCGAAGCAATCAATATGGCCAAGAGGGCCGGCTGGACAGCGGTTATCAGCCATAGAAGCGGCGAAACCGAAGACAGTACAATCGCAGACTTGGCGGTTGCTACCGGCGTTGGTCAGATAAAGACGGGCTCGCTTTGCAGGACGGACAGGATATGCAAATATAATCAACTGCTCAGGATTCATGAAGACCTTGGTGCTGCGGCGCGGTACGCAGGTTTTATGTTTAAGTAGTCGCGGACATATGCACTTAAAGCCCGGGCATTGTCCGGGCTTTTTTTATGCCGGTGACCTGCCTTGCGAAAACCAGACCGGTTTTCGCAGAGCACGTTAGGCGAAACTAATCTACGGCCATTGGAAAATATTCTTTTGCGTTATTGAAACAGATATCCTCTACCATCCTACCCAGCAGTTCGGTATCGTTGGGCAAAAGTCCAGCCTCGATTTCACTGCCTAATATATTGCACAGTATCCTGCGGAAATACTCGTGCCTGGAATACGACGGGAAACTTCTCGAATCGGTCAGCATGCCGATGAACCTGCTCAATAGCCCCATATTTGAAAGCGCGTCGATTTTCCTCTCTGTTCCCTCTTTATGGCTCATGAACCACCAGGCTGAGCCGTACTGAATCTTGCCGGCGGCCGAACCATCCTGGAAATTACCAATCATCGTGGCCATAACTTCATTGTCGGCAGGGTTTAGATTATAGAGAATTGTCTTCGGCAGTTTGTTATCTTTATCCAGCCTGTCAAGGAACTTTGCCAGCGGCACCGCTGTTTGGAAATCACCAATCGAATCGAAGCCGGTATCCGGCCCGAGTGACTTAAACATGCGGGTGTTGTTATTCCGCAGCGCCCCGAGGTGCAGTTGCATTACCCAGCCGGCCCGGTAATCCATCGTTACCAGCTCAACCATCATCGCCGATTTGAATTTAAGATTTTCGTCCTGACTTAATTCCTTGCCGGAGCGAATCTTGTCGAATACCTTTTCGATTTCACTCTCGCTGTAGTCCTGGGCGTATGCGGTTTCCAGCCCGTAATCTGACAGCCGACAGCCGTTCTCGCCGAAATAATCGTGACGTTTGCCAAGTGCCTCAAGATAGGACGCAAAATCGCTTATCGTGGTGTCAGCGGCAAGAGCGAGTTTGTCAATCCAATCGTTAAGTGCCGAGATATTTTCAGTAGCCAGGGCCGCGTCCGGCCGAAAGGCGGTGTGGACTTTCACCTCGAAGCCGTCGGCCCGGATTTTTTTGTGATGCTCCAGCGAATCCAGCGGGCTTTCAGTGGTGCAGATGACTTTTACATTTGCCTTGCGTATCAAGTTGCGCACGCTGAATTCCGGCGTCCTTAACATCTCGCTGCAGGTGTCATAAATTTCTTTGGCTGTATCAGCATTTAACAATTTATCTGTTATGCCGAACGGTTTTTTCAATTCCAGATGTGTCCAATGGTACAGCGGATTTCGCAGGCAGTACGGCACGGTAGCCGCCCACTTCTCGAATTTCTCGAAGTCTGTGGCATCGCCTGTGATGTATTTTTCGTCGATGCCGTTGGTCCTCATCGCCCGCCATTTGTAATGGTCGCCGTACAGCCAAATCTGCGAGAGGTTTTCGAAGTTGTGGTCGGCTGCGATTTTGTCCGCCGGCAGGTGACAGTGATAATCGTAAATCGGCATCTTCGCGGCGTGTTCGTGGTAGAGTGCCTTAGCGGTCTTGCTCTGCAAAAGAAAGTCTTCTGTGATAAAACCCTGAGCCATTTTTAAATCCTTTTTTAATTTTGGCGGATTCTGAGATACACTTATTACACGGTGTAGGTTGAGGCTGCGGTTTGTCCGCCGCGGCCGGTCCAGTTGGTGTGGAAAAACTCGCCTCTGGGTTTATCGACCCGCTCGTAAGTGTGCGCGCCGAAATAATCACGCTGGGCCTGCAGGAGATTGGCCGGCAGTCTGCCTGTGCGATAGCCGTCATAGAAAGCTAAGGCTGCGCTGGTCGCAGGTATCGGGATACCCATCTCTACTGCTGTGGTGACAACACGGCGCCAGGCTGACTGGGCCTTTTCGACAGCATCTTTGAAGAACGGGTACAGAAGCAAATTGACCAGTTCGGGATTCTTATCAAAAGCTTCTTTAATCTTGCCTAAAAAGGCCGAGCGAATGATACAGCCGCCACGCCACATGAGTGCAATGCCGCCGTTGTTCAGGTTCCAGTTGTATTCGGCGGCAGCTGCGCGCATAAGCTGATAACCCTGGGCATAGCTGACAATCTTAGAAGCATACAGGGCTTGTCGCAGGTCGTCGATAAAGGCGTCTTTGTCGCCTTTGAACTTTGGCTCTGGGCCTGACAGAACCTCTGACGCGGCCACGCGCTGCTGCTTCAGGGCAGAAAGGCATCTTGCAAACACCGCTTCTCCGATAAGGGTCAGGGGTTGTCCCAGGTCGAGGGCCGCGATTGCGGTCCATTTGCCTGTGCCTTTCTGGCCTGCGGTATCGAGGATGAGGTCGATAACGGCGTTGCCGTCTTGGTCCTTATAGGCCAGGATGTCACGGGTAATCTCTATCAGGTAAGAATCCAACTCGCCTTTGTTCCATTCGGTAAAGACCTCGTGCATTTGTTCATTGGTCATACCGAGGCCGGCTTTCATCATCTGATAGGTCTCGCATATCATCTGCATGTCACCGTATTCGATGCCGTTATGCACCATTTTTACGAAGTGGCCCGCGCCGTTTTCACCTACCCAGTCACAGCAGGGCTGGCCATCGTCGGTGTGTGCGGCTATTTTCTGGAATATCGGCTTTACATGTTCCCATGCGGCAGGTGAGCCGCCGGGCATTATCGATGGGCCTTTAAGAGCGCCTTCCTCGCCGCCGGAAACGCCGGTTCCGATATAGAGTTTGCCTGCCTGCTCGACCTTTTCGCATCTTCTTATGGTATCAGGGAAATGGCTGTTGCCGCCGTCGATGATAATGTCACCATCTGCCAGGTGCGGCAGAATCTGGTCGATAAAGGCATCGACCGCGGCGCCTGCCTTTACCATCAGCATGACCTTTCGCGGCGACTTCAGGGCCGCTGTGAGTTCTTCGATAGACCTGCATCCGATTATGTTCTTGCCTTTGGCCCGGCCGTTGATAAAGTTGTCAACCTTTGATACGGTGCGATTAAAGCAGGCAACGGTAAAGCCCTTGCTTTCGGCGTTAAGGATCAGGTTCTCACCCATTACCGCCAAACCAACTAATCCAATATCCGCTTGTAACATTTTATTCTCCCCTTTCTATTCGGCGCATATTATTTGTTATTCCTCCGGTATAACAGGGATGTGTCCATTCGATAACCTGTGCAGCATTTCGCCTGCGTGATGCACGACCAAAATGCCTTCGTCTTCTTTGTTTTCGTAGTCCGCGATATTTATCTGCTTGTAATCGGCGAATCCGAGGTTCACTTTCCCGCAGCGCTGTTTACTGATACCCGTCGCTAATATGACATTTACCCTTGGTTTTTCAGTTCCGTTTATGTATGTACCGATGCCCTTAACGTGCGTCGAATGCGCGGTGACTCCCCGCGGATAGTCTTTGAATTTATCCCACTGCTTTAAGAAGTAATCGCGCGTGTGGTAGCCGATTTCGTCAAGTACTTTGCCGTGCGTATATGAGATTTCATCTATGTGCGGGGCGTAAATAATTAACGTTCCACCATCGGCGACAATCGGTTCGAGCTTATACATTACCTTGCCGGCCGTCCAGATATCGTCGTACATTTCCGGCGCTATGCCGAGAACTGTTTTGTAGGGCTTGTCCTTATAGACAATGTGGACTTTCTCAGAAAGGTCAGCTGCCTTTTCCCAGGCTTCTATGCAGTCGCCAATGAACAGACCCTTTAGTTTGTTATCAGCAGCCACGATAGCAAGCAACTGGCGTGGTGTTTTTATAAAGGAAGCCGCTTTTTCGACGACCTTGCGGGTCGGTGTCCATTTGTTGCCGTTTACCAGGGGGTTTGTGATGACCGCGCCGAGCCAGTGAAAGAAGTTTATAATTTCTGCGCCCGCGATACCGGGGAAGATGTATTTGTGTCCGCCGGAAAAGCCGACAACCTCGTGCGGAAAGACCGGGCCGAGAATGAAAAAACAGTCGTAGTCAAAAATTATTTTGTTAACGGCCACATCGACCTGTTCACTGAACAGGCCTTCACTAATCACTTCGATTTCTTTTGCGGTGATTTTGCCGATGGAAGTAAAGGTTTCCGGTTTTTCCCATTCGTGATTGAAAAACTTTACCGAGGCGTATTTGGTTTTTCGCTGGTCTGAATCGATGGCCAGTCTGTCGCAAATCTGCTCTTCGGTCATCGGCGGATGAGTGCCAAGGGCTACGAGGCAGTCCAGGGCCTTTGCTTTTTGGCCGACGCAGTCGAAGACCATCTTAAAGACCTCACCTATGGGCCCGGAACGGGTATTGTCGGGGATTATTAAAAGGACACGCTTTGTGCTGTAGTCGTTTCGTGCGAAGAATTCGGCGACTGCTTCGGCGGCCTGGGAATTTTCTACAAAGCCGGTTTCGTTTTGTCTCTCGATTATCATCGTCAGCAAACCTTTATACTGATCCCAATTGAATTTTCCCGTTTAGCCGCGGGTAAGTATCTTAAAAATAACCAATTACGGCTTTATTCGCGGATATTTACTACCCTTAAGGGTATACTTTTTCCAGGGCGGAGTTTCGGGTAGATACTCACCGAACTCTGCGACCAGCTTTGCTTCGTAATCGCCGGCGTACCGGCCATTGATGAATTTGTCAAAGGCCTCGTCGTGGAACCTTTTCCATGATTCAGCTTCGTCACCCGGATTGATAGGATAAAACAATGCGTTGTTTGCCCTGGCGGCCTCGGTGTCACCGGGGGCGTCACCAATCATCAGGACATGGCTTTGTTCGTATTTTCCGTCGGTTGCGTAAGCGAGGTGCTCAGCCTTTTTGCCCATCTCCTGGCCCGCAATGACGCGAACGTACTTGTCAATTTCGTGTTCGGTCCATTCACTGGTAAGTGCCTGACAGGGTGTGGCTGAGCACACTATCATATCAGCCAGGGGCTGGGCTTTTTGGAGGCTTTCTCTTACGGATGGAAACGGCGGAACGCCCTTCACCATATCCGCGATGGTATCATTAACAGCCTGGCTCCAGCGAAGGGTTTGGGCCAATACCGGGTCGCTGCTCTCGGCGACGGCTTTTTCAAGGGCGGGGTTGCCGAGCTTTGTTTCTTTTTTTATCCAGTCGCGCAGCGGCTGGGCCACTGGGATATTTACACCTCTTTCTATGACCTCGGGACGCTCTTTCAAGAGGTCAAAGACCATAATCAGGGCGGGGAACCGGTTGGTGCCGCGCCATTTGCTGTAGAGATTGACGAATTCGGCGGCCTGGCGGGCGTATTTGCTGACGGCCTGAAGGTCCCAGTGCTTGATAATGTTCGGGGTGAAACACTCCTTGTGCTTGATTTCCATCGAATCGAAGGCACAGCCGTCCGAATCTATGGCGATAAGGAACTTGTGTTTTGGTTTCAAATCTTTTAAGGGTTTTGCGGCATCGTGTTCTGTCATCTTGTTATCCTTTTGCATTCATCGTGACGGTGTTTCCTGTAAATGTTCTGATATACCCGATTAAAACCATTTTTGAGTATATCCGGTGGGGGTGAAAAATTCAAGACTTTTGAAAAATGCCGGCCGCGTGTACTTCTATCGGGTTATTGAAAACGGTGGGTGGTTGCTTCTGCCGAAGCGGTTTTTTGAGGATTGGACGCAGAGTTTGCTGGTACGACCAAAATTTTTTTCAAAAGACTAAAAATATTTGTTGAATATGGAAACCTATTTTGTATTCTAAATTGGCAAGAGGAGTCAGGGTGGGGGGTAGCTGATACCAATGGTTTTGGCCAAGGCCGGCCAGCGTTACAACATTTTGAAAATAAAGTTATACGAGCCGGTAAATCAGTAGCAATAGAGGGCCATATAAGCTTGTCCAGTGGTTGCCATGAAACAGCCCGATGCTGACAAAAGTGTCCAGAGCCACAACTGTCTTTCGAGTTCCCTTGCCGGGAACCGGTGTATATATCCGGCGAAAAGTAAACCTGCCGCAGCCGGGGGGTTTCTGTTAACCGTCTTGATAATCTTAGCGGTCTTGACAACAATGCTATTGGCGGGTTTGAGTTGGCAGGTCTGGCGTTCGTACCAAAGTCAAGAGCAGATTTACGGCGATGGTTTACGGCAAACCGGGACCAATTTGCAAAGACAAACCGTGGATGAACTTGATAGAAACCGCCGGCAGGCGTTTTTGCGTGTTGTATTGGTTTTTCTTGTCCTGCCGATTTCACTTACCGCCTGGTTTGCGACTGTTTTAATGGTCAAAGGCCGCATTGTTAAGCACAAACACTTCGAAAACGCTTTGCAGAACAAAATGCAGGCAAATCAGCTTTTGTTGGACAGTATGCCGTGTGTGGCTCTTATTGTTCAAAGCCACAGCCGAACGATTATGGCTTCTAATAAGCTCGGAATCAATTTGGGTGCCATTCCCGGCCAGCATTGTTTTTCAACGTGGATGAAACGTGACAGTCCATGTCCATGGTGTCTTGCTGAGCAAGTATGGTCGACCGGAGAGCCTCAGCATCGGGAGTTTGAATCGCTTGGAATAAACTGGGAGGGTTATTGGGTCTCGGTTACCAAGGACCTGTACCTGTATTATGCTTTTGACATCAGTGAGCGTAAGCGTGCCGAGGTCGAAAATGAGCGATTAAACAAAACTCTGGAAGCCGAAAACAAAGAACTGCAAAACATGATGGATATGGCATCGCATGACTTAAGATCCCCGCTTGTGAATATTCAGGGGTTCGGCAGTATACTTGGCCAGGCCTGCGAGCAGGTGCAAAAAACGCTTGAAAATACAACCGTTGACCATCCAGCGAGACAAGAAGCGGCACCTTTGCTTTGCGACCAGATACGTAACTCGCTTGATTTTATCAATTCCAGTGCAGACAAGATGCAGATGGTTCTTGACGGCTTGCTGACGGTCTCAAGGGTCGGAACCGCAGCAGTTAATATCGAGCCGCTGGATATGAATAAAATGGTTAGACAGATATTGAATACGATGGAATTTCAAATCGAAAAAGGTGGGGCATCGGTGACAGCAGAGCCACTGCCGGGCTGTATGGGCGACTTCAGCCAGATTAATCAGGTCTTCAGCAATCTTATCGATAACGCGGTCAAATATCTTGACCCTGGCAGGAAAGGGGCGATTCGTATTTCAGGTCGGATTGAAAAAGACAAGGCGGTCTACTGCGTCGAAGATAATGGCGTTGGTGTAGCTGATAAGGACAAGGACAAAGTCTTTGAGATTTTCGGCCACCTGAAACCTGACGGCCCTGTTGTTAGCGAGGGGCTGGGGCTTACGATTGTCAGTCGCATACTCGACCGTCATAATGGCAAAATCTGGCTGGAATCGGAGCCGAACAAGGGCTCGACCTTCTATGTGGTGCTGCCGGCCGCAAGCGAAAATGTCCAAGGCGGCAACTGAGCTAAAAATGAGCTTGTAAACCCTCGTCAAAAACAGTAAAATACACGTCTTTACGCTACTCTATGCACGGATAGTAACAGGCTGGAAGTAGAAAATATGCAAATAAAGCTGAGTTTTCTTGGAGCGGCGGGCAATGTTACCGGTTCACGACATCTGCTCGAGGCTAACGGCGTCCGGATTCTGGTCGACTGCGGACTATATCAGGAACGGCAGTTTAGAGGAAGAAACTGGGAGCCGTTTCCGCTTGACCCTGCGAAGATAGATGCGGTGCTGTTGACCCATGCGCATCTGGACCATTGCGGGCTGCTGCCGAAGCTGGTCAAAGAAGGTTTTAAGGGAAAGATACACTGTACACCGGCCACGGCCGAAATTGCCCGGATTATACTGCTGGATTCTGCCAAGCTGCAGGAAGAAGACGCCGCGTATAAGAGCAAAAGACATAAAAAAGAAGGCAGGGACGTCAAGCATCCCATAAAGCCGATTTACACTATAGAAGATGCAGAGGCTTGTTTTTCTTACTTTGCGCATGCCGAATACAGAAAATCAATCGACCTCGGTGACGGGGTCGAGACGACTTTCTATGACGCCGGGCACGTTCTGGGTTCAGCTATAATAAGAGTTAAGGTTCGCCAGGGTGACCAGGAAAGAATCATACTGTTTTCCGGTGACATTGGCAGATGTGACAGGCCGATCATACACGACCCGACCATTTTTGATTTTGCTGATTATGTTCTTATCGAGTCTACATATGGCGACAGGGTTCACCAGGAGCCCGAAGATACAAAACAGCAAATCGCGGATGTAATAAACGAAACGAAAAAAGCCGGCGGTAATATCATTGTGCCGAGCTTTGCCCTCGAACGGTCGCAGGAGATTCTGTATTACGTAAACCAGCTGCTGCTGGAGAATAAGATACCGCACTTGAAGGTCTTTTTAGACAGTCCCATGGCCAGAAGGGTCACCGAGGTATTTAAGCATCACCCGGAACTTTTTGATGATGATATGGCAGAGCTGCTGCGACGAGGTGAATCGCCTTTCAAATTTGCGGAACTCGAAATGGTCGAGACCAGCGATGAATCCAAAGCCATCAACAACATGAAAGAATCCGTGATGGTAATAGCCGGTTCCGGTATGTGTACCGGCGGCAGGGTAAAGCATCACCTGGTCAATAATATTTCCAGGCCGGAAAACACAATAATGTTTGTGGGGTACCAGGCCATCGGTACACTGGGCAGACTGATTCTCGACGGCGCAAAAGAAGTAAGAATCCTTGGCCGGCACTATCGGGTCAAAGCTAAAGTGGTCAGGGTAAATGGCTTTTCGGCCCACGCCGACAGGGATGAACTGTTTACATGGCTCAGCGAACTGGAATCTGCACCGAGGAAACTGTTTGTAGTGCACGGCGAAGCCGAAAACTCAAAGGCACTGGCTAACTATATCGGCAACAAGACCGGCTGGGACATAATGGTACCAAACTATCAGGACGAAGTCGCCCTCGATTAGTATCAGCAGTTCCTGTTGGCCGACAAAAGTAAAAAAAGTTCTTGAAAAAACCATAAAATTTTTAGCCCCCTGCATTGCAGGGGGTTGTTTTTTACCCACCACCGCAAGGCGTTGTTTGTTACCGTTTACAATCTAAAATAAATCCTTGCCATTTCATCCGGTATCCGTATAATTACAAACCAAGCGAGCGGAGAAAAGCAACTGGGGCGGCGGATAATTTAGTGATTAGTGAATAGCATTTGAGGTGCTTTTCTATGGAATCATCCAGCTTACAGGAATTAGAACAAATTCCCGGTGTTGGTAAAACTATTGCCCAGGATATGCAGAATATCGGCATCCATTCTATTGACGATCTTAAGGGCCGACAAGCCCAGCAGCTTTATGATAGACTCTGCGAGTTTAAGGCCGCTCCAGTCGACAGATGTATGCTTTATGTATTCCGCTGCGCAATATACTACGCTTCGAATACCGACCATGACCCTGAACTCTTAAAATGGCACAACTGGAAGGATAAGGAATAACTTATTGCAAATGTGGAGACAAGCTGAAGCGAAGCGTAAGCCCTGTACCGAATGGTACAGGGTGGTGTGTGGGTGAAAAGCAAATGGAATCATTTGCTTAGCCACAGAGAGCACAGAGTTTTTAGAAATATTGAAATGACCAGAATAAATAAGGACACAAAAAGCGAACGAGAAGGATTTCTTGAGCCCAAACCGCCAGAATTTCTTCAAAAACTGCTATGGATAACAAAATATGGCAGGAAGCATTGGAAGATCATAGTATTGGCTGTAATTGTTTTGTTTGTATTCTTCTTTGTGAAAGAAAAACTCCTAGATAACGGTTCCATAGTCAATACTAATGTGCTGAGCAAATCATCAGTAAATTACAAATTGATTGACATCATAAAAAAAGCTGTAATAAATCTCGATGATACTGAACATCAAGGAAGTAGTTTTGATTATTGGCCTAATGGTGGATTACGGTCTATATATGATCATTTGCGTACGTTTATTGACTATAGAACTTTGGTAGGTATTGTTCCTGTCCCAATATATTTGTCTGGACCGCACTCCGAGATAAGTCTGTCGCTAAATGAACGATATCAATTTGGCCATTATAACCCAGAATTTATTCGCTGGTTAGATAATCATATTAGCATTTTAACTGAGGACGGAGCTTTTATAAAGTCAACGAAACCGTTATTTGATAAGTACCTCAGTAAAACTGCGTTTACATATTGGGAATGTTACCGCTGCCTTGAGAAAGAAACAAAACTTAAAGAGCATCTGAAATCAGATTATTTAAAACGCATTAACGAACAGACTCTCCCAGTTGGATTCTATGCTTGTGGTAGCGAACGATATGAATCTATAAATAAATTGAGCAATAAATATAGTGGAAATGTTGTTGGGCCTGCTATTTATTTCTGGCTTCGTCGATCGGTTGATGGGACAGATGAAAGAATATACACCGCATTGGATAAAATCCTTCGAGCATATTACCCTGCTAGAATGTGGCAATAATCTAAAATAGTAACGTTCAGAGAAGAAAGGTATAACAAGTGGTTGCAACGGGACGCTGAAGCGCGGGCGCGTTTTTTAGCACTGTTGAACCATATGTTAGCATTCAAATAGACTATGCTTTTATCAATCAAGAAATCTTGGAAGAAAACACCTATAACCCTTCGCGCGGCCTATATCACTGGTTTTTTTACTCTCTTTGCAGTTCTCTTGGCATGGACACTCAATTGGAATTCAGGCAAGACAATTGAACAGGTTTCTCTTACCAATAATACTGACATGGCAAAAGGGATCGTACAAGAGTATTTTAAGTTAAATGTTGATTCAATCAGTGAGTTTAATACAGTTTGGTGTGATCTAACATCCAGTGGTAAGAATAGCGAATTTTATGCAACTTATTACCACAATCAGTTCACTAAGTATTTAACTGTTTTTACTACAAGAGGTAACGTTCCTGAGAATCTATTTCATCGGAATTCAAAGGGAGGATATGACCTTCAGGGAGCTCATGTCCTAATTAATGATGTTGCTTATTTCTTATGCGCCACAAGAGTAGGGAGCGGGGGTTTTTTAGATCTTGATGTTTTTCAATATGACGGGGTTAACAAGTTGGAGATGATTCATAAAGAAGCATCCCTTTTTCAGGGTCATCTGTGGGTAATGGATAATCGAATATTTCTGGATGGAGGAAACCATCGTTATGAGCTCATGTATATTTCTGATGGTTTTAAGCTCACTAATTATGATAAGAGAGTTCAGTATTTAGCAGATTCAGCAAGCCATGTCCTTGCGTACCATATTGATGGTAACGATTTCAAGATAACTTACGATGGAAAGCCAATTCAGTTTACAATGATAGAAGATCATTATGTCAACAATGAACCGATCACTTTAGCCATTGATGAACAAATCATAGAAGATGACAATGTCATTGGAGTAGAACCGCAACAAATTCGCTTGTTATCAAGAAGAGGGGAATTTGAGTACAAACAGGGCTTCTTCTCTTCACTGATACCAACTGGCGTAGGACTAAAAGAATTAAGTATCTCATTTAACTATGAGACATGGTACCGTATTAAGGTTTTGGTTGAAAACAATTAAACAATCCAATCTATTTTTGCTCCTCCGCTGCACTTTTTTCTTCAACAACAACTCTCCCTTCGATGTACTCAGGATAAATATTGGGGGGAATTAAAGGGGAATTAAAGGTGTCCGGTACCTTTTTTTACACTTTTTTCTTTCCCAGCCATATTTCTTTCAACTAAACACTATTCACTAAATACTAACGACTATTTTGAGCCTTCGGCTCAAAATTTCTCTTTACATTCAACTTGTTTTATGATATAATATATGCCGAATTGGTATAAACCAAACTTATACCATAGCTATCATGTTTAGAAAATTAGGATTTTGGTAATTTGATATTATTTAGGATTTAGAGTTTAGGATTTAGAATTTTGACTCAAAAACCGTATTTTTTAGTCCCAACCAGCCGCCGCACTCCACCGATGAACCAATCAATCACTTTGAGGTAATTATGCGAAACAAACCCAATTTATGCGTTTTTTGGGCCGTAAGTGGCGATTGTGAAGAAAAACAAAGCCAATTCAAACCCAATCAAACCCAATTTATCGCGGCGAAGAAAAAAACAAACTTTTTGCTGCATTTGGAGGAAAACATGTTATCAAGAAGATTTATTCAGCCGGTAAAATCGACCCTGTTCCTAATTCCAGCAATTTTGATATTATCTTTGACTATGTCATGTACCAGGCCGGCCGGAAGCAATCTGGTTTCGGCTCGGAGCCAAAAGATACCGGTTATCTTTGATACGGACATCTGCTTTGACATTGACGATACGTGGGCACTGGTTTTGCTGCTTAAGTGCCCCGAATTTGATGTTAAGCTGATTACTACCGCGGTCGGCGACACTCGGGCGAAGGCCAAAGTTGTCGCTAAATTACTGGAAATCGCCGGCAGAACCGATATCCCAATCGGTATTGGTGCGCCCCTTGGCAGCCGCAGCAGGAGCTATGCGCAGGATGAATGGGTAAAAGATTACGATCTTTCATCGTATCCAGGCCTTATTTACGAAGATGGTGTACAGGCGATAGTTGATACCATAATGAACTCTGCCCAGCCGATAAAAGTTATTGCGGTTGGGCCACTGCCAAATATTGCTGCTGCATTGGATCGTCAGCCGAAAATAGCCGATAAAGCCGAATTCGTCGCAATGCTCGGCAGTATCCGCCGAGGATACGGCGGAAAGCCTCAAGCCAATGCCGAATACAATGTTAAGGCTTTTGTTAAAGAAGCCCAAAAGGTTTTTACAGCCGACTGGGATATGACAATCACCCCCCTGGATACTTGTGGGATAGTATGGCTTGCCGGCGAAAAATATCGCAAAGTATTCAACTGCAATGACCCTGTGGTCCGGGCACTAATGGACAACTATTACGTCTGGTTGAAACACAGGTTTTTAACGAAGCATAAAGACTTGGGCGAATCTGCTCGTGATGCGAAGGTCGAATTCAAATTCAATACAGGCAGTACAATTCTTTTCGATACGGTTGCGGTTTACCTGGCTACATCAACCGAACTGGTTAAGACCGAAAAACTCGGTATTCGAGTTACTGATGACGGCTACACAGCAATCGCCGACAATGCCAAAAAAATCAACTGCGCAACACAGTGGAAGGATTTGGAGGCTTTTGAAGATTTTTTAGTTGAGCGGTTGACAAAATATACTGATCTCAATTCAACTCACGCCGTACCAGTGTTTTATCCCGGCAAGTAGTTCTTTTTTGTTGCCGGCGGCTAACAGGGTCTTCTGGGCCTCTTTTCGTTTGGGGTGCAGCTTGCAGTAATTGACGAGAAACTTGCGTATGAACCGCACAGCCTTTTGCAGTTTATATATCCCGGCGACTAATTCGAAGTGCTCCAGAATTGTCCTGCCCTGCTCCTCGATACCGGGCCGTTCGGGGATGGGTTTGCCTGCCAGAACCGCCCGCAGGTCGCGGAAAATCCAGGGGTTTCCGACAGCGCCTCTTGCAATCAGCAATCCATCTACACCGGTGGTTTTCAAAAGGTCGGCGCCGGTTTGCGCATCAAATAAATCTCCACTGCCTATAATCGTTGTTTGGGGGAATTGTTGTTTCAGTTCGGCGAGCAATTCCCAGTCGGCCTGGCCGGTGAATTTCTGCACAACCGTTCGAGGATGAACCACCACAGCGTCAATGTTTTCCTCTGATGCCACTGAAACTATGCGGTAGAAGTTGTCCCGCTCGGCGCCGCTGCTGTTAAAACCGGTGCGCAGTTTCATCAGTACCGGGCACGAAACCGCATCTCTTACCCTGCTATAAATTTCAATAATCCTTTCGGGTTCTCTAAGCAGCCAGCCGCCGCGTCGTCGCCGCAGGACTTTCGGTGCGGGACAGGCGAAATTAAGGTCGATTAAATCGTAGCCGACCGCGACAAGTTCTTTAGCGGCGGCGGCCATTACCAGCGGGTCGTTGCCCAGGATTTGAGCACCTATTGGGTGTTCGTCGTCACGCGGTCTGAAAAAGGGTTTTCGCAGTACTTTTGGATGAGTGGCGCTTTTGGCCAGCATTACGCCGGCAAAGGTCAAGGGCGCGCCAAACGAAAGACCGAGCTTTCGCATCGCGTAATCGCTGTAGCCGCTCAAAGGGGCTTGAAAAAAAGGGACCTCCAGGCCGATATTACCGAGTTTGAGCACTATTGTTGATCCTGAGATTTTTTCTTACGGCTTGCGAGGTAACTTAGCAGTATGCCCAACTCGAACAGGAAATATAAAGGGATTGCCAGAGTAATCTGGGAGACAACATCCGGCGGTGTGGCCATGGCCGCGAGGATAACGATGACCAGAATGACGTATTTTCTCGAACTTGTCAGTGCCTTTAGTGAGACCATGCCGGTACGGTTGAGAAAGAAAATCGCGGTCGGAGTTTGGAAGGCTATTCCGAAAACGAGTACAAGGTGGATAACGAAGGAGATGTATTTCTGTAGACTAAACTGTGATTCAGCTTGCATAAAATTTTCATTGAACTTTATCAAAAACCCCAATGTAAGAGGGCAGACGACAAAAATAAAAAACATAGCGCCCGCGATAAACAAGGCTGCTGAGCACGGCGCGGCAATAAAAACATATTTTTTTTCATTAGGATAGAGACCGGCTGCGACAAACATCCATAAATGATAGAAGACCCATGGCGATGAAAGCAACAGGCCTGAGATTAACGATATTTTCACGTAGCTGACAAAACCATCGGCTGGACCGAGTATCTGCAAAGGAGTATCCGGCATTAAATTCGTGTAGGGTATCTGGATGAAGGCTATTATCCTTGAGCCGAAAACAAAACCAAGAACCGAGCAAATAAGTATACCGATAATGGAATAAATCATCCGAGCCCGCAACTCCTCGAGGTGGTCGCCGAGACTCATTGTGCTGGTGTCGAGTGTTTTTTGTTTCTTATCGGTATCGGCCATTTTAGCTGTTAGCGCACCGTGTGAAAAGTTTGATTTTTTCTACGCCGCTACGCTTTGGTAAGATTAAATTTGAGAATGTACGGCTTGTGCGTATCAATCTGTTTTGTTCAGGTCGTCAAGACCGGCGGCATCTTTAACCTCATCTACCATCTCGTTCTTTATCTGGTTGACGTCTTCTTTGGCTTCGTTGACGCCTTTTTTGAACTCGGTGAGGCTTTTGCCTATGTTTCGGGCGATTTCCGGCAGCCGCCTTCCGAATATCACAAGAGCGACGATGGCAATAATAATCAACTCAACGGGCCCCGGTGTCCAAAACCCCAAGCATTGTAAATATTCAATCATTTCGAATCTCCTTTTCTATTCAGCGGTATTATAACATCATCCCGGCCGTGGCGTCAATAAGCAACCGCAATAATCGGCCAAATACAGCACTGTTGACAATAGCAACGGCAAAAACTATAATCAGTTTTAGTTGCAAGGTCAACTAAATCTACTGTCGGAGTTGACGATGGGTTCGAAAATCGGACAGGCAAAACGCCTTGAATCAGCTGTAAGCATCCTTATTTTAGTGGTGCTTGTGGTCATCGGGGTCGGGGTATTTATCAAGCAATTCGACTCGGATATGGCCCGATTCGGTATAGTTGTATCCGGGGCGGGGCCGTCATCACAAAAAGCCGGGGCAGACGAGCGGGCCGAAGAGGTTCTAAATGCTGCAATACCTGCCGGCTTTGAGGCGTTTTCGGAAATTGAAGTTTACGCCTCTGACAATCTCTACGAGAAAATCAACGGCAAAGCACCTTTTTATCTGGATTGCGGATTCAAAAAATTACTGACCCGGCGGCTGGCAGACAAAGACGATGCCGACTTGATAATGGAGGTTTACTTATACGATATGGGCGGGCCCCGGGGCGCGTATTCTGTTTACAGTGTGCAAAGAAGACCTCAGGGCAAAAGCCTGCCGGGCTTTGAGTTCGGATATCGAACGGATAATGCCATCTATTTTGCGCATGGCAAATATTACGTCGAACTGATCGGATTTTCCGAATCAGACAAACTGGTTGATGCGATGACCGAGGCCGGCAAAAAAATTCAGGCGGGATTAGCCATCGAAGACACCGAAGCAATCGCCGAACTCGAACTGCTCAAAGACAGAGACCTGGTCGAAGGCAGCATTAAATTTTACATGGCAAGTGCGTTCGGCTTCGAAGGATTGAGCGATGTTTTTGTCGGCAGGTTCAAATCAGGTGACCAAACAGTCACCGTATTTGTCAGTAAAAAAGCTGACCCCGGCGAAGCACAGAAAGTAGCGCAGAGCTATTACGATTTTCTGATTGAAAACGGCGGTGTCAAAAAAACAGCTCTCAATAAAATCCTCAAAGGCAGAGTGATTGATTTTTATGACACAACCGAAATAGTGTTTTCGACAGGAATTTTTGTCGGCGGTATTCACGAAGCCGAAGACCAGCGGGCCGCTGAGAAGTTGGCGGTAAGACTTATTAAAAAATTAAGTGACATGGCAAACAATGACTGAACCGGACAATAAAAAACTGGGCAGAAGAGGGTTTCTGGCGCGGACAGCTAAGGCAGGGGCGGCGGTTGCCGCTGCGGCGGCTATTTCTTACAAACTTTATGACGCAACCGGCCCGGAACGCGATACTGAACAGGAGCAAGTGATGCTGCCAGACTTTTCCGTAGAACCACAGGCCGGCAAAACTATTAGTATCATCAAAGGTCCGGACAGAGTAAAGACCGTCAACAAGGCAATAAAAGCACTTGGCGGAATCGGCAGGTTTATCAAGCCCGGCGATACGGTAGCGATAAAGCCAAACGTGGCGTTCGCCTCGCCGGCAATGTTGGGGGCAACGACCAATCCGCAGCTCGTTGCCGAGGTGGTGCGGCTGTGTCTCGTTGAGGGCGAGGCAAAGCGTGTGATCGTGGCGGACAATCCGATCAATGACCCGGCAAGCTGTTTTATGATTAGCGGTGTAGGCAAAGCGGCAAGCGCGGCGGGCGCCGATGTTGTCTTGCCAAAGCCGTTTCATTTCAGCAATACCACGCTGGCGGGCGGCAAACTTATAAAGAACTGGCCCATATTTTTCGAGCCGTTCAGGAAGATAGATAAACTGATAGGTATTACGCCCGTTAAAGACCATCACCGAAGTGCCGCTTCTATGACAATGAAAAACTGGTATGGTCTTTTGGGTGGACGACGCAACCTCTTTCATCAGGACATCAACACAATAATCGCCGAGCTGGCGATGATGGTAAAGCCGAGTCTGGTGATACTGGACGGTACCGAAGTTATGATGACAAATGGGCCGACCGGCGGGTCGCTGTCTGATTTGAAGCGTGCAAATATTCTTATAGCGAGTTGTGATATGGTGGCGGCTGATTCCTACGGGTGCGGCCTTTTGGATTTGAAGGTAGCGGATCTGCCTTACCTGGCAAAAGCGCAAAAGGCAGGCGCCGGAACCAGTAATTGGCAATCGCTTAAACCAATATTTGATACAGCTACTTCTTAAAGTTTGAATGATGAAGATTATAACCGTTAGACGAATAAGCCAGGTTTTCTTTTTCACGATGTTTGCCTGGTTCTGCGTGGTCAGCACGATTGGCCAGGAACTCTGGCAGTTACGGGGCTGGCCTGTAAACTGGTTTTTGCAGCTTGATCCGCTTGTGGCAATCGGGACGATATTGACTACGCATACCCTTTACCGGGCCTTGTTATGGGCGCTGGCGACAGTGATACTAACTATAATATTCGGCAGGTTCTTCTGCAGTTGGGTCTGTCCCTTCGGGTCGCTGCATCATTTCGTAAGTTTCCTGGGAAAGCGAAAAAAGACCGCAGTACAGAAAATCTCACTAAATAAATATCGAAAAGCACAATGCTTAAAATATTTGATATTGATATTGTTTCTTGGTGCGGCGGCTTTTCCATCAGCGGCAGCGACTTTGCAGATCGGCCTGCTTGACCCGATACCGCTGGTGACACGGTCTTTCAACCTGTTGCTGCTTCCAATAGCCGATAGCGTTGGACACGTTGTTTCGACGGGCCAAAGATTTTATGAGGGGGCGTGGCTGATATTTACGGTATTCTTCGCGGCGGTTCTTCTTAATCTTGCTATACCGCGATTTTACTGTCGATTCATCTGTCCGCTGGGCGCGTTGTTTGGATTGCTCGGCAGGTTTGCTATTTGGCGTATAGGCAAGAACCAAAGTCCCAGCAGTAATTGTAAGCGGTGTGAAGTGAATTGCGAGGGAGGGTGTGAGCCTGCCGGAGCTATAAGAATAAGTGAATGCGTGCTTTGTTTTAACTGTCGCCAGGACTGCAAAGACGAAGTTATCAGCTACCAGACCCGGCCATCACTGGCTGGTGAGATTACAAATCCCGATGTTTCCCGCAGGGGCTTTATGCTGTCACTTGTCGGCGGCGTTTTCGCGGTGCCTGCTGTCAGGCTAAGCGGCAAACTGGCAGGCAACTGGGAGTCGGGGGTCATTCGGCCGCCCGGTGCACTGGCAGAAGAGGAATTTGTCAAGCGCTGTATCAAGTGCGGCCAGTGCATGCGCATCTGTCCGACAAACGTCTTGCAGCCGGGGTCAGTGAAGGGCGGATTGGAAAATCTCTGGACGCCGGTGCTGAATAATCGTATAGGCTCGAGCGGCTGCCAGCTAAACTGCGTTGCCTGCGGCCAGATATGCCCTACTTCTGCTATCAGGGCAATTAGTCTGGACGAAAAGCACGGCAAAGGTGATTTTGAACAGTCAGGCCCGGTCAAATTAGGTACAGCCTTTTTTGACCGCAACAGGTGTCTTCCGTGGGCGATGGATAAGCCCTGTATCGTTTGCCAGGAGAACTGTCCGGTGAGTCCGAAAGCAATTTATACAGCGGAAATTTTCAATACCATAAGAGACGGTGTCTTGACTGTGAAAAAAGCGGGGGGTAATATTATTGAAATCGTTGAAAAAAGTCTTGTAGTTGACAAATTCGCTACCGGCGACTACTACTGTTTTATCGCGGGCGATAAACGTACCAAAATCACCGCTAATACCGCGGACACAATTGAAACTGTGCCGGATGAGCAATTTGCAAAGGAACTTGAGGCAGGTGACAAGGTTGAGATTCAGGTTCGGCTGCAAAGGCCATACGTTGATATTGAAAAATGTATCGGCTGCGGCGTTTGCGAGCATGAGTGTCCGGTTAGCGGCAAAAGGGCTGTAAGGGTATCTGCCGAAGGCGAGACGAGGAGCGCCGACAGAACGTTATTGCTTGGCGGCTGATTTATTGAAGGGTCGAGCGATGCATGCAATGCATAATGAAGTCGATAGAAGGGGTTTCCTCAAGGCTGTAGGGGCCGCGGGATTGGGTTCTGCTTTAGCTGTGGGAGGCAACAGTGCCTGGGCAAAAGAAGAAGGCGGTCAGACTAAATATCCACAAGTGCCGAGACGGAAACTTGGCAAAACAGGTATAGACATTCCAGTTTTGTCTCTGGGAGGCCTGTTCAACGCTGTTGATAAGCAAATCATCTTAAGAAAAGCTCTTCGATGGGGTGTTAGCTATTGGGACACATCTCCTCTTTACGCAGGGGAAAATAACGAATGTGGTATAGGCAAATTCCTCTCAAGGAATAGGAGGTATCGAAAAAAGCTTTTTATTGTAACCAAAGCATATAGGGTTAGAACAGGGAAGGATTTGGAAGAAAAGCTTACAAGTTCTCTTAAAAGAATGAAAACGAAATATGTTGATTTGTTCTTTGCTCCGCACGCAATATCTCATCCAAGGGAGCTAACAGAGGAGCTAAGGCAATGGGCTGAAAGTGCGAAGAAACGGAAATTAATTCGATTTTTCGGCTTCAGCACCCACTCGAATATGGCCAGATGTCTTACTGCTGCGGCTAAGGTCGACTGGATTGACGTGATAATGACCAGCTACAATTTCCGATTGATGCAGGACCCACAATTACAGGCTGCGATTGATGCGTGCTACAAAGCAAATATCGGTCTTATTGCGATGAAAGTTACGGGGCAAACAACGATTAGTCGGATGCGTCAGAAGCTTTCGACCGAAGCGGACAAAAAATTAATTGAACATTTTCTGAAGCAGGGTTTTACGCAGGAGCAGGCAACCATAAAGCTTGTCCTGGAAGATAAAAGGATCAGTTCAGCCTGCGTAGGGATGGAGAATATTGCCATTTTAACTTCAAATGTCGCGGCGGTGCTTGATAAGACCAAGCTGACACAAGCAGATACGGAAGTTTTCAAGGAATACGCTCAGATAACTTGCGGTGGTTATTGCGCCGGCTGCGCCGAGATATGCGATTCGGCGTTGCCGGATATGCCGTATGTAAGTGACATTATGCGGTACCTGATGTACTACAACAGCTACGGGGATAAAGAAAAGGCAAGGCAGCTTTTCACAGAAATCCCGGCTCCGGTTAGAGCAAAACTGACTAATATCGATTACAGCGCCGCCGAAGCCCGCTGTCCGCAGCATATGCCGATAGCTAAGCTTGTTGCCGAAGCGGCCAGAAAGCTTACTTAGGTATATAAATGTTTTAACACGATTCTTGGAGGTTAAGTTGAAGAAAGAAAAAAACAGCAGAACAAACAGAAGAGATTTTTTGAAAGCGGCAGGTGCCGCTGGTCTGGGTACCGCGTTTTCATTGGCTGGTGTAAAGGCTGCGACCGACAAAGCGAAAGATAAATCGAAAAAAACAAATGCAGAGCGGATGCCGAAACGAATACTGGGTAAAACGGGTATCGAGGTGCCGGTCCTGGCTTTAGGCGGAGGTGTAAACTTTGTTGATAACCAGATTCTATTGCGAAAGGCCTACGAATGGGGCGTTCGCTACTGGGATACAGCCCCGGTCTATAAAGGCGGGCTCAGCGAGCAGGGAATAGGCATCTTTCTGGGAAAGAATCCGCAACTGCGAAAGAAAATAATTCTTACCACCAAGGCCTCGGGGGCCTCAACTGTAGCGAAAATCGAAGAAACCCTTCAGAAATCACTTAAAACGCTGAATACAAACTATGTTGATATTTACTACGGTGTACACGGGTTGTCTAACCCTGCTCAATTGACCGATGACATGCGGCAATGGGCCGAAAACGCAAAGAAACGAAAGCTGATTCGGGCGTTTGGTTTTACGACGCACAAGAACGTTATCCGGTGCTTACAGGCTGCTGCGAAACTCGACTGGATCGATGTGATAATGCCGGGATATAATTTCCGATTGATGCAAAACCCAGAGACGCTGGCAGGTATCGAGGCCTGCCACAAGGCCGGCATCGGGATTGTCGCGATGAAAGTCATGGGACACGCCCAGGGAACCTATTGGAAAGGTAAGAAGGCTACTATCGAGACTGAGAAGGACAAAGAGCTTGCAGGACAGTTTCTCAAGGCGGGCTTTACACCGGCCCAGGCAAAGATAAAGGCGGTTCTGGCAGATGAGCGGGTCAGCACAGCTTGTGTAAAAAATGAGAACATCCGGCTTTTGAACGAAAACATTAGTGCGGTGCTGGATGAGACCAAACTGTCGCGGGCAGATGCGCAGATTTTTGCCGAATATGCCCGGGCTACGTGCACCGGTTATTGCGCCGGCTGTGCCGAGATATGTGACGCGGCGCTTCCGGGTATGCCGTATGTAAGTGACATTATGCGGTACCTGATGTATAACAACAGTTACGGTGACGTTGACAGAGCAAAGGAACTTTTTGCTGAAATTCCGGCTGAAATAAGAAGGAAATTAACGAGTATTGATTACAGCAAGGCCGAAGTCCGCTGTCCGCAGCATATGGCGATAGCAAAGCTGATGGCAGAAGCGGTAGAGAAGTTGGCCTGACATACCCTTAAGGGTAATAAATGTCCGCGAATAAAACGGTCATTGGTTATTTTTAAGTTACTTACCCGCGGATAAACGGGAAAATTCAGTTGAAATCAGTGTAAATAAAAATTGCTTGGAGCATATTGTGATGAAAGAAGAACATAACAAAATTAATAGAAGAAGTTTTTTGAAAACGGTCGGGGCCGCGGGACTGGGTTCTGCTTTGACGGCAGCAGGAGGCAACAGTGCCTGGGCGAAAGAGGAAAGCGGGCAGACTAAATATCCGCAGGTGCCTAAACGAGTGCTGGGCAAAACAGGTGTCAAGGTTTCGTGCCTGTCCCACGGACTGATGTATAACGTGGTTGATAACCAGATAATTTTGCGAAAGGCCCTTGAGTGGGGCGTTAGCAACTGGGATACAGCCCGCGTCTACGGCGGCGGAAACAGTGAACGTGGTATCGGCCAATACGTGGAAAAGAACCCCGAGATTCGAAAAAAGCTGTTCCTTGTCACTAAAGCCTCGAGGGCAAGGAGTATCGAGGACTACGAAAATTACCTTCAAGATTCCCTGAAACAATTGAAGACCAGCTATGTCGATTTGTACTTTAAGCATGGGCTGGGCAATCCGAATGATCTAAGCGATGAACTTAGACAGTGGGTCGAAAGCGCCAAGAAACGAAAGCTGATACGGTTTTTTGGGTTTAGCGCGCACGTAAATGTGGCGAAAGTTCTTGCTGCTGCCGCAAAGGTCGGCTGGATCGATGCGGCAATGCCAAAATACAATTTTCGTATGGCCCAGGACCCCGAGATGCAGAAAGCTATTGATGCCTGCTACAAGGCAGGTATCGGCCTGATAGCAATGAAGAGCCAGGCGCGTCCCTCCAAAAAGAACAAGGAAATTGTCGATACCGAAAAGGACAAGAAACTTATCGAGCATTTTCTGGCAAAAGGCTTTACCGAAGGCCAGGCGAAGTTAAAGGCTGTGCTGGAAGATAAAAGGTTCAGCGCAGTTTGCGTTACCATGAAAAGTATTTCGCTTTTGACTGAAAACGTGGCCGCAGCACTCGATAAGACCAAACTTTCGCAGGCGGATAAAGAGGTTTTGGCCCAATACGCGCGGGAAACATGCGACGGCTATTGTGCCGGCTGTGCCGAGATATGTGATTCGGCCCTTCCGCAGGCGCCATACGTCAGCGATGTGATGCGGTATTTGATGTACTACAACAGCTACGGCGATAAAGACCGGGCAAGGCAGCTTTTCGACGAGATTCCAGCCCATACCAGGGCGAAACTGGCCAAAATCGATTACAGCGCCGCTGAGGCCCGCTGCCCGCAGCGGCTTGCGATAGGAAAGCTTATGGCCGAGGCTGCCCGGAAACTGGCCTAAACAGTATTTGGGCCGACATATCGCGGCGGGGGTTTTTCTGCTATTGCAACGGATAAAATTGTCAGAATTTTTTCTGCTGTAACCCCCCTATTTACAAAGGCTTAGGCTCAGAAAGCGATAATTTTACTTGCTTTTTGGCGACGGTTTAGGGTATAATACCTCTATAGTTGGAAACGGTTAATTTGAAGTATGTGAAACGGGGGTGCCATGAGAAAATTTTATTACGAAGTTTGGTTGCCGTTTACGGTTACAAAAAGGCGAATTTTGATACTGGCTATCGCGACCTATATCGCGATGTGCTGATTTAGAGTAGATTAACACAAATTACCTTGGTTTTTTCTGTCCCGCCCGACATTCGGGCGGTTTTTTTATGCGCTGAGGCCGCCGTTAAACATTTGACATGCAGGGTGCGGCAAATTAAGCTATTGCGAACTTAATTGGCTAATCCTGGAGTATGCAGATGATAATAGTTACCGGCGGAGCGGGCTTTATAGGCTCGGCGCTGATTGCGGCGTTGAACGCAAGGGGCATCGACAATATACTCGTGGTCGATGAGCTCGGCTGTGACGAAAAGTGGAAGAACCTGCGGAATCTGTCTTTCGCCGATTACGTGGAAAAAGGTGATTTTCTCGATATGGCGGTCGAGGACAAAATCTCAGGCCCTGTCGAGGCGGTACTGCATATGGGGGCCTGCTCCTCTACCACCGAAACCGACGCATCGTTTCTGTTAAGGAACAACTACGAATATACCAAGCTGCTGGCCCGGTGGGCCATCGAAGCCGAGGTTCGTTTTATCTACGCCTCCAGTGCCGCAACCTATGGTGATGGATCGCTGGGTTTTTCGGATGACGAAGAAAAAATCGACCAGTTGCGGCCGATGAATATGTATGGCTATTCCAAGCAGCTTTTTGACCTATGGGCAAAAAGGACTGGCTTGCTGGAAAAAATTGTTGGGCTTAAATACTTTAATGTCTTTGGCCCAAACGAATATCACAAGGCCGGCATGCGAAGCTTTGTCTTAAAGGCCTTCGAGCAGATAAATGCCGACGGCAAGGTCCGGCTGTTCAAATCGTATAAGGACAAATACAAAGATGGCGAGCAGGTACGCGATTTTATTTATATCAGAGACGCTGTCGATATGACGCTGTTCTTTCTGGATAACCCGAAGATTGCCGGGCTTTATAATATCGGCACGGGCCAGGTGCGCACCTGGAACGATCTGGTGACAGCTGTCTTTACCGCTATGGGGAAAGAACCGAATATCGAATACATCGAGATGCCCGAAGACCTCGGCGACCAGTATCAATATTTCACACAAGCTGACATGGCCAAACTCCACAATGCCGGCTACAAAAAACGATCAACCACCCTTGAAGACGCTATAAAAGATTACGTTCAAAATTATCTGCAGAAAAGTAAATATCTAAGCAAAGCTTAGCTTTTGAAGTGTTTTAAGGTATTTGGTCGATAATATAAGAACAAGTCAGATTATTTTGGAGCAAGTGTGAGTAAAATAAAATTAGATGAGATTGGCTACTGGTCCGAAATTAAATTGGACATTATTAAAAAATATGCAAGAGCATACTCGACTATAATAAATAAGAAACCAAATATTAAACGACACTTATATATTGATGGCTTTGCTGGCGCCGGAGTCCATATTTCAAAGCGCACTAAAGAGTATATTCCAGGTAGTCCATTTAATGCTCTAAATGTAAACCCTCCCTTTAAAGAATTCCATTTTATCGATCTTAATGGTGGCAGAGCGGAGGCTTTACGTCGGTTGGGTGCAGATAATCCTGATGTTTATGTGTATGAAGGTGATTGCAATAAATTGTTGCTTGAAAACATTTTTCCCCGTGCGAAATACTCAGATTATCGGCGTGCACTCTGTCTTCTTGACCCATATGGCCTCCATCTTAACTGGGATGTAATTCATACGGCAGGGCAAATGAAGAGCATTGAGATATTTCTTAACTTTCCTGTAATGGATATGAATATGAATGTTCTGTGGAAAAATCCCGAGAAGGTTAGCTCGGCGCAAATTGCCCGAATGGATTCTTTTTGGGGAGACCGTACCTGGCGTGACGCCGCATATACAAAAACAAAAGGATTATTTGATGATATAGAAGAAAAAGCAAGTATTAAGGTCTTCGCAGAAGCATTTCGAGAACGCCTTAGAAAAGTGGCGGGATTTGCTTGTGTCCCAGAGGCTGTTCCAATGAGAAATTCAAGCGGAGCTATCGTCTATTATCTCTTTTTTGCCTCACCAAACAAAACAGGTGCAAAGATCGTAAAGGAAATATTTGATAAGTATAGAGACAAGGGTGTTGTGTAATGGCCACAAAATCAGCGATAGAATGGACGGGGTCTACGTGGAATCCGGTTTCAGGTTGCAGTAAAATCAGCGCAGGGTGTCTAAATTGCTATGCTGAACGAATGGCTCGGCGATTGAAGGCGATGGGACAGGCACGTTATAAAAATGGTTTCAAAGTGACACTGCATCCGCAGGCTCTGGACGAACCATATCGTTGGAAGAAACCTCGAATGGTTTTTGTTAACTCCATGGGCGACCTTTTCCATGAAAAGATACCGGTCGAATTTATACAGGATGTTTTTACGGTGATGAATGAAAACAAGCGTCACACGTTTCAGATTCTGACAAAAAGAGCGAAACGTTTGCGTGAACTCGCGCCGTTGCTGGATTGGCCGGAAAATATCTGGATGGGGGTCACGATAGAAAACAACGACTATATCAATAGAGCTGACGACCTGAGAACTACTAAGGCATTTGTAAAATTTCTTTCGTTAGAACCTCTGCTCAGCCCTTTACCTGACCTGGAACTTGTGGGTATTGATTGGGTCATCGTTGGCGGTGAATCCGGGCCGGGCGCAAGACCTATGAAGGAAGAATGGGTGCTTGAAATCAAAAATCTCTGTGAAGACAACGATGCTCCTTTCTTCTTTAAGCAATGGGGTGGGGTGAACAAAAAGAAAGCAGGTAGAGTTCTGCAGGGCAGGACGTGGGATAATTATCCCACGGCAGCCGTGAATGAACCACAGTTAGTATAAAATCATGCCTTATACGCCATATCATTTTGGGCCCAGTGGGTTTATTGGGCTGGTGTTTAGAAAATGGATTGACCTGCCGGTCTTTGTGCTGGCTAATGTAATCGTTGACCTTGAGGTCCTTATGTGGGACAAGTTCCCATATCACCGGTATGTCCATACGCTGTTGTTCGGAGCGGTGGTCGGTGCTGTCTGGGGGATGGCGGGGTATCTGCTGCGGGGCGTCTTTGAAAGGACTATGCGGTCAATTCACATACCTTATAAAGCATGTTTCTGGAAGATGGTTATCTCGGGCGTGCTGGGTATCTGGCTGCACATTGTAATCGACGCGATCTACCACCCGGACGTTCGGCTGTTTTGGCCAACCTGGGCAAGACCTTTATGGCGACTGTTGAGTCATGGTCAGCTAAAAAATGTATGTCTTGCTTTTTGGCTCCTGGCCATCGCAATATACATAATTATCGCAGCGTCAAACATAAAACAAAACAAAGCCAAGAAAACCGGCGTCGAGGGCGATTAAGCGGATATCAGTGTTTGCGGCCGACGGATAATTGTTGCTTCTTTTGTGCTCATACCTTATAATCCTGCTCTTGGAAAAAGGCAATTTGCGGGCGACACTCAATGAAAGAGGAAATTCTGGAACAATTTGGATTGCTCAAGCGCGGTACGGTTGAGATTTACACCGAAACCGAACTCGCTGAAAAGCTCAAGGATTCGGCCAAGAATGGCAGGCCGCTTCGCATAAAGCTCGGCCTTGACCCGACCAGTGCCGATATACACCTCGGCCATACGGTAGTATTGCGGAAGATGCGACAGTTTCAGGACCTGGGCCACAAGGCGGTGCTTATCATCGGTGACTACACCGCCAAAATAGGTGACCCGACAGGACAGAATACGACCAGGCCGATGCTGACAGATGAGGAAATAAAAGAAAACGCAAAGACATATTTCGAGCAGGCGGGCAAAATCCTCGATGCCTCCGAAGACAAACTCGAAGTCCAGTATAATAGTCAGTGGCTGGCAGATTTGAATCTGGCTGACATTATTCAATTGGCAAGCACATCGACGGTCGCGCGTATGCTCGAAAGGGACACCTTCGAACAGCGTTATAAAAAAGGCGAACCAATAGGTATTCATGAATTTCTGTACCCGCTTATGCAGGGCTATGACTCGGTCATGATAAAAAGTGATGTCGAATTAGGGGGGACCGACCAGACATTTAATAATCTTGTCGGCAGAGACCTTCAGCGAATCGATAACCAACCGCCGCAGGTGGTGATTACCCTGCCTATACTTGTCGGCCTGGACGGCACCGAAAAGATGAGCAAGTCCAAAGGCAACTACATCGGTGTCACCGACGAGCCTAACGATATGTTCGGCAAAGTAATGAGTATCTCTGACGAGATGATGGAAAATTATTTCACACTTTTGACAGACCTGCCGACCGACCAGATAAAAGAGCTTGTCAATCCTGACAAGACCCATCCCAAGGAGGCAAAAGTCCTGCTTGGTAAAACGATTGTCACGCAGTTCTATAATGCAGCTACCGCCCAGCTTGCCGCCGCTGAATTCGATAAGGTATTTGCCAAGAGCCAGCTTCCTGATGACATACCTCAAGTTGAAATATCATCTGAGCCGATTATGGCAAGTAAGCTGGTGCTGGTCTGTAAACTTGTTCCAAGCGGGGGCGAAGCCAAACGTATGATAAAGCAATCGGCTGTGAAAATAAACGGCGATAAAATAAGTGACCCGAACCAACAAATTACACCTGAAGACGGTATGGTTATACAGGTCGGGAAACGAAAATTTGCTCGCCTGGAGCTGGCAGGTGACTGAAACCGGAATTGAATAATCAAAACTAAAATAAGAACTAATTATGGAACTGCCAAAACTTACAAAACCCGAAAGATATGTTGATCTGTATATCTTTGATTTCGGCGATCACGCCGGCGTTGGTTTTACCGCCCAGGAAGTAGCTGAACTTCTGGAAAGCGAGAAATACCGCCATGGCAAGGTTTATAAGATATATAAGGCATATCCGGACGGCAGGCTCGAACTAAAGGGCGTCCGGACCCAGACGTTCAGCCTTGAGACCGGGATGTTCTTTTATTCGAACGATGAACAGACCGCTGCTGGTGATTTCAAGAAGCTCGTTGACCTGGCAGCTACAGCGGTACCGCCTTGTCGGGCGAAGGTGCATCTTGCAAGATATAGCGAATATAAGTTTGCTGTCGCTTTTATTTATCCTGCCGAATATAACGACGAAATAAGCCGATGGCTTATCGATGGCAAGTATAAGACTATCGGAGCGGCTGAAGGCGGTATTGAGGCGGTGCAAAGATATTATGATGATAAGCCGCAAATTTTAGACAGGCATCAGTTGTTCGGTAGTTCCGAAGACATAAGTCGTACCGGCGAAGAATTGTTGGCCGGCTTGAAACAGGCGGTTCAGAGATAATTTAGGGAATAGTTTTTAGTTGTTAGTGAATAGTAAATCGAAGCCGCTTTTGGCGGCACTAAATACTAACGACTAAATACTAACGACTAAAAAATGTCGCTTCGGATTAAAATAAATTCATTTCTTGGTTTTCTTGCGGGCCTGATTCTCTCGATGTTTGGCCGCTCAGGCGATAAAATCAATACAAGTGATTTGAAACAAACGGAGTTTCAAACCAGTACACAACGCCTGGGAATCCGATTTACCGAGCAGGTTCGGCGGGTCTTTCGGTTCAGGTGGCTTAGAAAACTTTAGGGCCGTACAACCTTTTTTAGAACCTTCACTTACCTTATAGCGTATCCATAGGTAGAATTGGTATGACTGCTAATCCTGGGGTAGTATGAACTTTGGGTGTTTTTAGCAAAAAAAACACAACACGATTTTTCTCCCCCTCCGGAACATCGGGCAAAGGGACGTTGCCCGGTGTTTTTTTATAATGACAGACACCAGGCTTATCCGTTGCGTCCGCAGCACTTTTTATATTTCTTGCCGCTTCCGCACGGACACGGTGCGTTTCTGCCGACCTTGGGCTGTTCGAGCTTGATTTGCTTTACTTTTCGCTCGCCCTGTGGGGCCTGTGCCGCTGCTCGCTGGCGCTCTGCCATCGCGAACTGGCCTACTTCGTCATGGGCAGTCTGACTTACACGCCAAACGCTTCTGGCCTGGGCACCGGCTTCGAGATGGACCTTAAAGATAATGTCGGTGACACGGTCTTCGATTGTTTCGAGCATGCCGTTGAACATTTTAAAGCCTTCGCGCTTGTATTCGATCTTGGGGTCTTTCTCGGCAAAAGACCGTGTCCAGATATTGCTTTTCAGATGGTCCATCGCATACAGGTGGTCTTTCCACGTACTGTCGTAAACCTGCAGCAGTACATATTTTTCAAGGTCGCTGAGTTCAGCACGCAGGAATTCGGTGCCAACTTCGAAGAGCCTGTCTCTGCAAGTCTCGTTGTCAGCAAGATATTCTTCTGTCAGAGACGCGGCGAACCTGTCGTTGGCCCAACTGGTCAATTCAGCGGCGTCCAACTGGTCGATTTTACTATCAAGCTCTTTGTCTAATTGGCCATCGTTAAAGCTTCTGCTCAATTCGAGCAGTTGCTTGTGCAGGTCTCTGGGCTTTATGTTCTGTATCTGTTCAATGGAAAAGCCCGCATCGTATTTTTTGTTGGCCCATTCCGCTAATGTCTCGAAAGCGTAGACATTGGCCCCTTCAGGCCCGTAAACCATATTCATCGCAAACTCAACGGGGTACTCAATTTCCCTTTGTCTGTATTTGGTCTTGGTTTTTTCGGCAAGAAGGCCTCTGGCCTGCGAAGCGTTCAGGTCCTTTATTTGTTCTATATCCAGCGCGATATCGAATTTGGCCCTGGCCCATTCGGCAAAGGTTCGTGCCGCAAAATCGGCTTTCAAAAATTCAATCAGTTGCGAACAGTCTTTTTTGTCGATTTGTGCCACGGCAGCGGCAATCAGTTGCTCTTCAATCTCGTCTGCCGATTGATGCTTGACTTTGCCCGGGCTAAGGCTGACACTGAATGCACTCATTGCCCACTTGCACAGGCCGGCAATGTCCCAGCTTTGCGCATCCTCATAGTCTTCCAGATACTCCCCCAAAGAAAGTGATATTTCATTGGCGAGGTCGTCTTTTTTCCGGTCTTTGATTAGCTCTTCGATTTCATTGGCGTTTATATCGGTAATGCCCGAGGGTTTAAGGTCGACGCCGAAAACACCCCTGGCCCACTCGCCGATACATCTGAGCGGATAATCTTTGCCAAGAATTGCATCGCAGTTCTTTGTGATGGTCGCGTCAATCATCTCTTCGATAATATCTTTGAGTCCCTTGCCGGTCAGGATTTGACGCCTGCGGGAATAGAAAATCTTTCGCTGATAGTCCATCACCTCGTCATATTCGAGCAGGCTTTTTCGAATATCGAAGTTTCGTTCCTCGACTTTTTTCTGCGCCTTCTCAATGCCTTTGCTGATTCTTCCGTGATAGATAGGCTGGCCTTCTTCCCACCCGATCCATGAAAGCGCCTTGACCGTCCATTCGGGGGCGAAAATCTGCATAAGGTCGTCGTCGAAACTCAAAAAGAACTGGCTTGAGCCGGCGTCACCCTGCCGGCCCGCCCGGCCTCGAAGCTGATTGTCGATTCTTCTGGCCTCGTGACGCTCGGTGCCGAGTATATGCAAGCCGCCGATTTCAGCAACACCTTCGCCGAGCTTTATATCGGTACCTCGGCCCGCCATATTGGTTGCGATTGTTATGTTGCCTCGCATCCGGCCGGCCCGGTCGGCGTGCTGATGGCCTGCCTTTGCGACAATCACAGCTTCCCGCGCATGCTGCTTGGCATTAAGAACTTCGTGGTCAAGGCCGAAATTTTTCTTAAGGGTTGCCGAAATAGCTTCGCTTTTTTCGATACTGACGGTGCCCACCAGTACCGGCCTGCCGGCACCGCTGATTTTGTTTATCTCTTCTGCTATCGCGGTGAATTTCTCACGCATTGACTTATAAATTATATCGTTCCGGTCATCCCTTATGCAGGGTTCATTGGTCGGGATAACAACGACCTCAAGGTTGTAAATATTCATAAACTCTTCGGCCTCGGTGATTGCGGTTCCCGTCATTCCGGCTATCTGGTCGTAGAGTTTGAAAAAGTTCTGCAACGTGATGGTGGCAAGCGTCTGGCTTTCTTCTTTTACTGTAACGCCTTCTTTCGCCTCGATTGCCTGATGCAGCCCGTCGGACCACTGGCGGCCGTGCATCAGTCGGCCGGTAAATTCATCGACGATAATGACCTTGCCGTCCATAACGACATAGTCTTTTTCTTTCTCGAAGGTCACATATGCCCGAAGTCCCTGCTCCAGAAGATGGGGCCATTCCATATTCGAGCCGGTAAAGAACGAGCCAAGGCCTGCAATTTCCTGGGCAGCTCCAACTCCTTCGTGGGTCAGGTGGACCGCTTTTCTGTCAAACTCGACCTCGTAATACTGGGTGGTATTTTCCAGCCTGACCTGGGCGGTTTCAAGCTCCTGCCGGCTTTGTTCTATTGTTTTTTGCGCCGCTTCGATTCTCTTGCTGTCTTTATCCTTTTTGGCATCAGCTGATTCACCATGGGCATTTGCGATAGTCCGCTCAGCAGAATCTATTTGTCTTTTAAGATGGTCGTAGGTGCTTTGGAGAGAAATAAGCTTTCTTGTCACCTGGTCGGCCTTTTTGTATCTGGTGACATCATCAAAGGCAGGACCTGAAATAATAAGAGGCGTCCTGGCTTCATCGACAAGAATCGAATCAACCTCGTCGATTATAGCATACTCCCGCGGTCCCTGGACCATCTGCTCAAGCGACATCTTCATATTGTCACGAAGGTGATCGAAGCCGAACTCGTTGTTGGTTCCATAGGTTATATCACGGGTGTATTGGTCTTTGCGTTCGTCGCCTGCCGGGTCCATATCCGCCTGAATCGCACCGACGGTCATGCCAAGGGCCTGGTAAACCGGCTCCATCCATTCGGCGTCGCGCTTGGCCAGATAATCATTGACAGTAACAAGGTGGACTTTTCTTCCGGTCAGGTGAACAAGGTATGCTGCCAGCGTAGCTACCAGCGTTTTGCCTTCGCCGGTAGCCATCTCGGCAATCTTTCCTTCATAGAGGACGTTGCCGCCGACAAGCTGTACGTCGAAATGGCGCATTTCAACGTTTCGCCTTGCGACCTCACGAACAACCGCGAAGGCCTCGGGCAGAATATCTTCCGGGCGTGTGCCGGCTTTTAATGCCGCTTTGAACTCGGCGGTTTTGGCCTTCACGGCATCATCGTCGAGGTTTTTAGTCTGCTCTTCGAAGGCCCCCGCCTCTTTGGCAATTACAGAATAGGCCTTTATCAGCCGCTCATTGCGAGAGCCGAAGATCTTTAACAGGATTTTACCTATTTTGTTCACTGGCATAAGTTGTTCTTTATCTGCTGAATTTCGAATAACAGATTTAACCTGACAGAACTACTATTTTGCCCGGGTCAAGTAGTCTCCGCTGCGTGTATCTACGCGAATAATATCGCCGACTTTAATAAAAGGCGGCACCTGTACAACAATACCTGTTTCGAGGGTTGCGGGTTTGTTTTGATTTGTGGCGGTTGCTCCTTTAATTTCCGGCGGCGTGTCGGTAACCTCCAGGTCCACGGTGTTTGGCAGCTCAACCACAACGGGCCTGCCCTGATACATACTGACCTGCAGTTGTGCGTTGGGCTTTAGATATTTTGGCCCGTCGCCGAACGCGTCGTCGTCAAGCGATATCTGCTCGTAGTTTTCAATATCCATCAGGACATGTTCACTTCCGGAAGAATAAAGATACTCGTACTTGCGTTTATCAAGGTATGCTTCCTCGATGTTCTCTTCGGCGCGCAGCCGAATATTTTGAATTGAGCCGTCAGCCAGGCTCTTTAGTTTGGTCTGGTAGACGGCACCGCCTTTGCCGAGCTTGACGTGCTGATAGTCAACAATTGTATAAAGCTTGCCATCAATCTTGATCGTTTGGCCTTTGCTCATGTCCGATGCCTTCATATTTTACTCCTGAAATCGTGACTCGTAACTCGGATTAAAGAAACAAGTATTGCAAAATAACGAGTAAATGTCAAGGAATCAAGCTGTCCTGAGAAATGATGTTTTTACCTTCTCTTTTTTGATTGTCTGAATGTACGCCGTTTTTGGCGACGTTTCTGGGTTTTGTTTTCCTTTTTCAGCCTGCCCTTATCCACCAAAGGCTCAACTGGTGCGATGTTTAACTGACGGGCTGGAACATTTACCGAGATTATGCGTACCTTCACAGCCATTCCCATGCCAATACAAAAGCCGGTGCGCAGGCCAACGAGACATTGTGTCTTTGGACTAAATTTCCACTCGTCAGGGCCAAGGTCTTCGGGTCGGATAAGGCCCTCGATGCCGAATTTTCGTGACTGTGCGAATACGCCGAAATTCGTGACCCCGGTCACCACGCAGTCAAGTTCGTCACCGACGCGTTTATTCAGCATTTGCAGAATTAAAACTGTTTTGAGTTCGCGTTCTGCGTCTTCTGCCCTTTGCTCAGTGAAGGAGATATGTTTCCCGGTTTCAGTCAAATCCTGTCCCTGGTCCCTGTCATCGGCGCGGTTGCGCAGATAATAATCCAGAATGCGATGAACAGTCAGGTCCGCGTATCTGCGAATCGGACTTGTAAAATGACAGTACAGCTTCGAAGCCAGGGCGTAATGGCCGATATGCAGCGGCGAATACTGGGCCTTTTCAAAACTCCGCAACACCGCCAGGTTAACCGCAATAGAACAATCTGTATCTTCGACGGCAGCTAAGAGTTGTTGTATCGCGGCATGGTCCGGGGCCTTGGACAGCTTAAGGCCGAATGTCCTGACAAGCTGTGATAGATTTTTCAAAGTCAGGCTGTCGGGCTCAGGATGAATTCGTCTGATGAAGTCGACTGCCAGCCTGTCGAGAAGGCCGGCAACAGCCTAAGAGCCCTCGACGAGGCACACCTCACAGAGAGGATCGCCACTCGAGCGTCTCTCGCCAGGATCCCGTTCGATCTGACTCGTCTCGCTTCAGACCTGACCTTCAAGAAGTTCACCAGGCTGGTTGAAGGCTACGGATATTCTGAGAAACAGGCTCGATCTATTTACAAGGCCTTGCAGCAGTCTCAGGCTCTAGGCTTCCGCACTCACGGGCTGTATGCGATCGAATCGAAACTGCGGTCAGAGCCCAACCTGTTGAACGGACTTCGGCTTCTCGGGACCACCGCTGAAGGTGACGGGATCAGGAAGATCCGTGCTGGTCTGGGTGCTGTGGCAGGAGGGTACGCCGCCAACCTCACGATCGAAGAGGGCGAAGACCGCCTGTCGTTCGGGAACATGGGCAAGACCCTTGCAGGGACGGTCCTCGGTGGGGTTGTGGGAGGTTCGAGGCTTGGATTACCCGGGTCCCGAGGGGCAGTCGCCGCCCCCGAAACG
>SDBV01000171.1_pt1 | contig 84371 bp, 74 predicted proteins | sample 2277081 | NCBI WGS metagenome assembly SDBV01 (sample SAMN10402039, study PRJNA504765) | marine sediment metagenome | isolation source: marine sediment core GS10_PC15, 223 cmbsf | place: Arctic Ocean: Southern Knipovich Ridge | collected 2010
TGATGAATAAAGAAAAAATCGGAGAGATTCTCACTACCCAATACGATGTTGTTTTAAACGGTTTTGAGATCGGTGGCGGAAGCATTAGGAATCATAAGCCGGAAGCTCTTAAGAAAGTTTTGGAGATAATTGGATTTAGTGAAAAAAGGATACAGGATAATTTTGGACATATGCTTGAAGCATTCTCCTATGGGGCGCCATCTCATGGTGGCATTGCCTGGGGTTTAGACAGGGTAGTCGCTGTATTAGCCAATGAACCCAATATCAGAGAAGTAATTGCTTTTCCCAAGACTGGGGATGCTCGGGACCTCATGATGGACAGTCCTTCCGAACTGGAGAAAAAGCAGCTGGATGAGTTGCGCCTCAAAATTGTTAAGTAATATTTATGAATACCGATGAATTTAAGAACATTCCTACTGACAATTTTATTGGGAACAATTGCCGGAACGGGTGTTTTTTTTATTTTTATTAAAAACAATTCCAGGTCCACTAGCTATCCTATACCGGATCAAGCATTGAGGTCGGTAAATACTCCCATTCCCCAAGCTTTTATTCTGCCTATCTCAGGGACTAATTACTTGCCCATTAGAAATTTTAATATAATTGAGCCGGTTGTTAACGCCAAATCGGCGGCGCTTTTTGATGTTAACTCTGGACGCTTTCTGTATTCAAAAAACGTGAAGCAGCAGCTGCCGATAGCATCTATCACTAAACTTATGAGTGCTGTCGTGATTTTAGAGCATTTGGATTTGGATGACATATATACCGTAACCGTAGAGAATCTGAATGTTGACGGACAAGGAGCTCAGCTCTATAAAAATGAGCAGCTGCGCGGTGTTGATCTGTTGAAAATAATGCTCATTAAATCATCAAATGATGCCGCCCTGGTTTTTGTTTCAGAGGCAAGCAAGAAGGGGATAGATTTTGTGGCCGAGATGAACAGAAAGGCCAAGGCGTTGGGTATGACCAATACAAAGTTTGCAGACCCGGCCGGACTGGATGATAACGGGGCCTTTTCAACTGCTTTTGATCTGGTAAAATTAATCCATCACGCCGCGGGGTATGATTTGATAGCGAATATCCTGACAACTAAGACTGCCACCGTTGTTTCTGTTGACGGGAAGATCAGTCACCACCTGGTTAATACTAATGTTTTATTAGGTCAACTGTCGGGTATCGTTATCGGCAAAACGGGGTATACGGATGGAGCCTCCGGCACCATGGCCTTGGAGATTGACATTAACGGGGGTCGAGACAGGCTGATAAGCGTGGTTCTCGGTTCCGACGATTCGTCCGCAAGGTTCATAGAAACAAGAAAATTAATTGAATGGGCTAAGTCCGCTTATCGCTGGCAGTAGTCTAGATTAAATATGCAAGACATTTTCACAGTATTTAATGTAGTCAGAATATTTGTTGTTTCCACTCTTGGTTTTTTCGTGACGCTTTTGCTTACGCCTCTCTGGATGAAGGTTCTGTATAAATATGAGTTAGGCAAGCAGCTAAGAACCGAAGGCGCGCCTATTTTCAACAGGATGCATAAGGAAAAAGAGGGTACTCCGACGATGGGCGGATTTTTAATTTGGGGTACGGTTACGGTGCTGACTCTTCTTTTCTGGTACCTACATCAAAGTATTGATGGCTTTTGGTCGCGGGTTAATTTTTTCTCCCGCGGACAGACATGGTTGCCACTCGGAGCTTTAATTATTGCTGGTGTTGTTGGTTTGGCCGATGATCTTTTAGGTGTTTTCCGAATCGGTCCAAAGGGCGGGGGATTAAAAATGCGCCATCGTTTGCTTCTTTACACCCTTGTCGCCGCCGGTGGTGCCTGGTGGTTCTACTACAAGCTTGGCTTTGATGCCATTAACGTACCTTTCCTTGGCGATTATGTTGTCGGCCTGTGGTATATACCGTTTTTCATATTAGTTATAGTTGCCACATCTTTCTCAGCCAACGAAACAGACGGCCTCGACGGTTTAGCCGGAGGAGTTTTTCTGACAATGTTTGCCGCTTATGGAGCAATTGCTTTTGATCAAGGCAGGATGGATCTCGTTGTCTTTATAGCCGCCATCATGGGTTCTCTAGTCGCGTTTTTATGGTTCAATATTTTCCCGGCTAAGTTTTTTATGGGTGATACCGGCTCCATGTCTTTGGGGGTAGTTTTGGGCATTATCGCAATGCTGACCAATACCCCATTACTGCTTATTCCTATCGGAATAATTTTTGTGGTTGAATCGCTTTCAGTAATAATCCAAATCACGTCTAAAAAATTTCGGGGTAAAAAAGTATTCATCTCTTCGCCTATTCATCACCATTTTGAAGCCAAGGGATGGCCGGAAACTAAAGTAACAATGAGATTCTGGATGATTTCTGCTGTCGGTGCCATAATTGGATTAATAATCTTTTTAGTAGATTCAAAAATCCCGCCGTTATTTTAGCCGGATTTTGTTCTCATGACTAAATCAGCTAAAACTCTCACCGTTTTAATTTTTGTACTCGTAGTTTTTGGTTTAACAATGCTTTCGTCCGCCGGTATAGTCGATGGACAAAAAAGATTCGGCTCTTCCTATTACTATCTGGGCCACCAGCTGCTATTTGGCGTTTTGCCTGGCGTGGCACTATTCTTCATCTTTTCCAAGGTTAATTATAAATTTTGGCGCAAAATATCTTTGCCGTTGCTTCTGGTCTCCATCGGGTTTCTGGTCCTAGTTTTTGTTCCGGGTATCGGCCACGGGCTCAAGGGAGCGCAACGTTGGGTTGATATCGGTTTATTTAGGTTTCAGCCATCCGAATTTCTTAAATTGGCGTTGGTTGTGTATCTAGCCGCCTGGTTCAGTCGTCGTGATGGGCGTATGAACAGCGGCCCATACTCCATAGCGCCGTTCTTCCTGGTGCTTGGTTTTGCCGGTCTGCTCCTTCTACTCCAGCCGGATATGGGAACTTTGGTATTGGTTACGATAATGGCCATCTCAATGTATTTTTTCGCCGGAGTTTCTGTGAAGAGATTCGTTGCCTTGATTCTGGTAGTGGTATTGCTACTTGGCGCGTTCTCTTTTCTTGAACCATATCGTTTTGATCGTCTTAAAGCTTTCATTGATCCATCAGCTGATACGCAGGGCTACTCCTATCACATCAGCCAGGCCCTTTTGGGTATCGGTTCCGGCGGTATATTTGGCGTTGGTTTCGGCCAGAGCCAGCAGAAGGTGTTTAATTTTTTGCCGGAACCAGTCGGCGATTCTATTTTCGCCATCATCGTCGAGGAGCTAGGATTTGTCGGTGCTGCTATTTTACTTAGCCTCTTTCTGACCTTTACTTTAGTCATGGTGCATATTGCCAAGAATGTTCAGATGGAATTCGGCAAACTTCTTGTTATGGGAGCCGTGGTTTGGATATCGGGTCAGGCGTTGATAAATATTGCCGCGATATCCGGGGTCATACCTCTTACCGGTATGCCATTGCCATTCATCAGTTTCGGCAGTTCATCTCTTGTGTCCATTCTGGCCATGCTCGGCATCGTTACGAATGTAGCTCAGCACTCATAACAAAACAGTCCCGCATTAGCGGGACTGTTTTAAATTACTTTGAGACTGTTGCTTTCGTGAGTCTGGACTTGAGCCTGCTTGCCTTGTTCTTCTTAATGGTTTTTCCTTTCGAGGCTTTATCCAGCGCCTTATATATCTTAGGCAGCAACTCTTTAGCCTTGTCGAAGTCTTTGTCGGTTATGGTTTTGCGAAATTCTTTAATCAAAACACGGAAATTGTTTTTCCGCCTTTTGTTGTAAGTTTGTTTCTTTTTTGATTGTCGGAGGGCTTTTTGAGCTGATTTTGTTATTGGCATATTAGTTTTGTTATTCTAGTATTATTTGCCTGTTTTGGCAATGGCTGGCATATATTTAAGCACCCAGCTTATTTCTTTTCTTCAGCATCTGCTCCCTGAGGAACATGGCGCGTTCAAACTTTAATTCTTTGACCGCCCTCTCCATCTCTTTGGTCATTCTCTCTATCTGCACCTCAAGCGGTAGTTTTTCAAAGTCTTCCTTATCTCCCGAATCGTAACTGTACCATTTGCTGATTTTGGCTTTTTGCGTGGTGCGCAGGCTTGATCGCTTAACCTCTTTTTTAATGCTTTCCGGAGTGATCCCATGTTCTGTGTTGTATTTTTTCTGGACCTTGCGTCTGCGTTCGGTTTCCTTGATGGCGTTGTCCATAGAGCGCGTGACCTTGTCAGCGTACATGATGACATGGCCGTCTAGATGTCTGGCTGCGCGGCCCATTGTTTGAATTAAAGTAGTCGCATTGCGTAGGAATCCTTCTTTGTCTGCATCCAAGATTGCTATCAGGGAGACTTCCGGCAGGTCGAGACCTTCACGGAGTAGGTTCACACCGACTATGACATCGTAATTTCCGAGACGAAGATCATGTATGATCTCGAGTCTTTGCAGAGTTTTAATTTCAGAGTGGATGTAGTTAACCTTTATACCGCTATCGGCTAGGAATTCTGAAAGATCCTCGGCCATTCTTTTAGTGAGGGTGGTGATCAGAATCCTATGGCCATTGGCAATTCTTTTTTTGATCTCTCCCATTAAGTGTTCAATCTGATTTTTCGTAGGCCTAACTTCTATAGTCGGATCGAGTAATCCGGTTGGTCTAACCAGCTGTTCGGCCAGGCCGGCCTTTCCGGATTTTTTAAGTTCGTATTCTTTCGGAGTTGCGGAGAGATATATGATCTGGTTCACGCTTTTTCTAAATTCATCAAAACGGAGCGGACGATTGTCCAATGCGGATGGCAGGCGGAAACCGTGCTCGACTAGTGTCGCTTTTCTGGAGTAATCACCGCTGTGCATTCCGTTAAGCTGGGGAATAGTTAAATGGGACTCATCAATGATAGTAAGAAAATCCCCCTTGGTCTTAAAGAAGTCTAGAAGGGTATAGGGTGGATCTCCGGGTTTACGAAAGTCCAGATGTCGGGAGTAATTTTCGATTCCATGGCAGTATCCAGCTTCTTTTATCATCCGCATGTCGTTTTCAGTCTTGTGCTGCAGTCTTTCCGCTTCAAGGTGCTTGCCTACTTTCTCTAATTTCTTGGTGTACTTCTGCGCCTCGGTCTTGATATTCTCGATGGCCAGGTCGATCTTGTCATTATTGGCTATCCAATATTTGGCCGGGAAGATTTTAGTTTCGATTATCCTTTCATACTTCAGGTCTTGGTAAATAACCGAATCAAGGTCGATATTCTCCGCGACATGTATTCTGTCTAGAGTGTTACCTTTTAATCTTAATTTGGTGATAAAATCTCCGGTTGCCGATACTATTTCAAATTCGTTCGTGGTTTTACGGAAGGTGCCCCTTTTCAATTCAACTTCCTGTCCATACTGCAATCTTAATAATCCCGAGACTATGTCTTTGGGAGAAATTTTTTGACTCTCGAATAGATCCAGAGAAAGATTACTATAGTCCTCGGGCGAACCCAGGTTGTATATACAAGAGACTGAAGCGACGACGATTATATCATCTCGAGTTAAGAGTGCCTGGGTCGCGGCATGTCTGAGACGATCGATCTCTTCATTGATCTTGGCGTCTTTCTCAATGTACGTATCTGTATGAGGGATGTATGCCTCCGGCTGGTAGTAGTCGTAATAGCTGACAAAATAGTGGACGGAGTTTTGCGGAAAAAATTCCTTGAACTCTTGATAGAGCTGCGCGGCCAAAGTCTTGTTGTGCGAAATTACCAAGGTTGGTTTTTTGACATTGGCGATGACGTTGGCCACAGTGAAAGTCTTACCCGAGCCGGTCACGCCGAGCAGCGTCTGGTTTTTTAGCTTATTTCTAAGACCGCGAGTCAGTCTCTTGATAGCTTCCGGCTGGTGCCCGGTCGGTTTAAATTTTGAGTCGAGTTTGAACATTTTTGTTTGTAAATACTAAGTGTTTGGAATATTATAAGAATATGATTGGATATCTTGCCGGAACCGTACAGGCCACCTCAGATAAGTACATCATTATTGATGTAAGGGGGGTGGGCTATAGGGTGACTATCCCTGAAAAAATAAGGAAAAGTATAGCCAAAATTGGTGAAGAAGTCAAGCTTTTTACCCACTATTCTTTGAGTCCCAGAGACGGCGCAGTTGAGCTTTACGGTTTTACCACGCCGGAAGAATTGAACTTCTTTGAGCTCCTGACTTCGGTATCTGGCATAGGTCCGAAGTCGGCCCAGGCAATATTGGCGTCAGCCGACTTACAGTCCCTCCAGATCGGGATTATACGAGGAGATGATAAGTATGTAAGAAAAGTCTCTGGCGTAGGCGAGAAGACCGCTCAGAGATTGGTTCTTGAACTCAAGACTAAAGTCATGACTGCAGATCTTGGCGCATCTGAAGGCGTGAGTACGGATTCGGAAGCGATTGATGCCCTTGTCGCTTTGGGCTACTCACAGTATCAGGCCAGAGATGTTTTGAAACAGATAGGGAGCAAAGGATCCACTACGGAAGATAAAATTAAGGAAGCCCTCAAATTATTGGGGAATCATAAATAGGGGCTCGCTTCACAATGTCCAATTCTTTTTTGCAATCTAAAAAATGGATGGATTTTCAACGCTCGCTCGGACGGGTTGTTCTTGAGTACGATAAAGAAGGAATCTCGGCCAGCATACTTAAGCGGGAGATTTCTCTGGGTAAGAATTATCTTTACATATCCCATGGACCGTCGATGGATTTCAACGAGATGACCGGAGGTTTCAGGGATCCTGTCCAGAATTTTATTAAACACCTGAAAAAGCTGGCTCATAGGCACAGGTCCGTATTCGTGAGGGCCGAACCTTTGGCTGACAATGTAGCGCAGCTTTTGGTAGAGGCCGGATTTAAAAAATCAAAAAAAGAAATACAGCCCGGCAAAACCGTGATCATTGATCTTAAAGAAGAAGAATTAGATATGCTTGGACGCATGCATCACAAGACCAGGTATAATATTAAGGTTGCTGAGAAACATAAGGTAAAAGTAAAAGAAAGCAGAGACCTGAATTCTTTTCTGGAATTACTTAAGAAAACGGCAGAAAGAGATAATTTTTTCTCTCATCCGGGAAGTTACTATCAGGATATGGCCGCTTTTTTTAGCGGACAGGAGGATTTTAAAGTTAAACTTTTTTTGGCCAGTAAGGATGATAAAGATGTTGCCGGGGCCATGGTGCTGGTTTACGGCGATACCGGCTATTATCTCCATGGCGCGTCTGACTACGAATACAGGTCCATAATGGCGCCATATATGCTACATTGGCAGATTATGCGGGACCTCAAAAAAGAGGGCGTAAAGCACTATGACCTCTGGGGCATAGACGCTAAAAGATGGCCCGGTGTTACTCGCTTTAAACTTGGTTGGGGCGGACGCACAGTTGAGCATCCGGGATCTTTTGATCTTACGATTTCACCATTCTGGTATTTAGCGTATAGAATCGGCGTTAAGCTGCGAAAATAGATGTATAAGGAGAATAAATTATTGAATAAACTTTTGGATTTGGGCAGGAAGATAGTTCCCAAGCCCGTTTTTAAATTTGCGCAGCCAATATATCATTGGACGCTTTCAATGGTCGGCGCGATCATTTACCGATTCCCATCCAAATCAATGCGAGTGATCGCGGTTACCGGTACCAAAGGCAAATCGACGGTGGTATATATGTTAAGTAAAATTCTTGAAGACCAAGGGGAGTCAGTTGCGGCCATCGGTTCTTTGGGATTCAAGATCAAAGATAAGACATGGCCTAATACTTTGAAGATGACTTTGCCGGGAAGATTGAAACTGCAGAACTTTCTCTACAGAGCCAAGAAAGCCGGTGTGGAATATGTCGTGCTTGAAGCGACATCAGAAGGGATAGCTCAGAATCGTCTGGCCGGTATCGATGTCGATTGTGCCGTGTTTACCAATCTTCACCGGGAGCATCTGGAAAGCCATGGCTCTTTTGAAAATTACATGAACGCCAAGAGGAAACTTTTCATTAAAACCAAGGGCAGACATATTTTAAACATTGACGATCCTCAATTTGAAAAATTCGCCAATTATCCAGCAAGACATAAGATTACTTATGGGCTTGAGTGGGGCATGCTCACGCTGACCAATTTAAGGACAGATAAAGAAAACCTGAATTTAAAGATTCTCGGTGATTTTAATAAATACAACGCGCTTGCTGCGTTGGGCGTGGCTTATGCTTACAATCTGAATATGGACGACGCCGTGACTTCGCTTAATGCCATCGAGACAGTTCCTGGCAGAATGGAGGTATTCGAGTCAAAGAAAGGATTCAAGGTAATAGTTGATTATGCCCATACTCCTGATTCTTTAGAGGCCGTATACAAGAGCCTAAGACCTGCCGCCAAACGATTAATCTGCGTATTGGGTGCGGCAGGCGGGGGAAGGGATAAATGGAAAAGGCCTGAGTTTGGTAAGATAGCTTCAAGCTTTTGTGATGAGATAATTCTCACAAACGAAGATCCATTCGATGAAGACCCGGATGATATATTGGATCAGATTGAATCGGGGATCTCGGGCAGTGTAAAACATCATAGACTAATTGATCGAGGCGAAGCCATAAAAAAGGCGATAGCTGATGCCGAGGGGGGAGATATCGTAGTCATAACCGGCAAGGGTTCAGAGACCTCAATCGCCCTGAAGGGAGGCAAGAAGAAAGAATGGTCAGACAAACGGGAAGTTATGAATGCGCTTGACTCTTCTATCTGACGGGTTTATGTTCAGGCTAGTTATACGGGTTGTTTAATAACTGGGAGGGAGGCTGTACTTGACTCAAAAAATCAGCCAACCGGTAGATGCGGTGTTGTTCTTTGACGAGTGTGTGTCAAATCTCGAAGATTGTACTGACGGCTGCAGAGCTAACAAGAATATACTGTGCAAGCATCGATTTAGCTTCAGATCACACGTCATTTCTGGCAGAGATATCTCTCGTGGTTTGAGCGATTTCAGAGTTCTCTTGAGATTCATTCATCTGATTCGGAGAAACAAACTACCCATCACCATCTCTCCTTCCGCCGAATTCATACTGGTGACCAGGGATAAACGTTTTTTGAGATCTGCCGCAAAGCAGGCCAAGACGAAGGAAAGGTGTTTGCTTGATTTCGATCCTGAGCACAAGAGGGTTAGCTGGGGCGACACAACAATTTCAATACTTCTTATTAGATGCAAAAATACGCCCGGTAGTGTACCCGTTGACCTCAGGTGCATAATCAGAGAGTTGAATGAACACTTTCGGTAAATATTCGGTCCTCCGTCCAGGGGGATTTTTTTACTGTTGGAAAAAAATATATAAATCATGCTATTATTTAAACATATGGAAGGCAATAGCAAGCCAAGAGCCGCTATCTGGCTTTTAATAATAATTGTTCTTATCGGCTTTGCCGCTGCTTTAACTTACTTCGGCAAGGTTAATCCGGATTCCAATGCCGCTATCGATAATGTTATTGCTCGTCCGACCATGGGCAGGCAGGCCAGAATATATACTGTCTATTATGGATTTGGGGTTTTTAGTCCGACTAATATACGAATACACATCGGTGACAGTATCAGATTTCAAAACGACAGCAATCTGCCTATCCACATAGTTTCGAGTACTGTCAACGGGATACCTGAGCTGCCCGGCTTTGATAGCGTGGGAGATGTTCCATCGGACAGCGTATTTACATATACTTTTAATAAAGATGGTATTTTCGGATACCACAATGCAGATAATTTAGCAGAGGAGGGTACGGTAATTGTTCGGCCCCAGTATTAAATATATTTGATACGCGGACCCGCAATTATCGAAAATAAAAATGAAAAATCCGCTGACAGTAACAATAGAATCGAGTATGGCAGCAATCATGGTCTTGCTCTTCTCGGTTTTTCTGATCGGCCTACTTTTGGTAGCGGTAAAAAATTTCAATACCGAAACCGAGGTTTTGAGCGCGCAGGACTATAATATTCTAAGAACCGTTTCGCCCCAGGAAAGGTCATTGATTAACGAATGGCTCGAAAGCAGCGATGTCGGTCTGTCCGTTGAAGACGTTGGTTACCGTTTCATAATTAAGAATTTTCCTGACAAGCCGTGGACTAGATAGCTGATTTTTCTTGATGACTAAAATAATTTTCAAATGGAGGCTCTTCCTCAGAATATTAGTACTTTTCGCGATAGCTCAGGTGGCTGGGGTATACGCCGCGTATAGATTTTTGCCTCAGCTGGAATTTATTCAGCCCGGTCGCATAAGCGACTTTAATTTTTACGACCTGATTGTTTTGGTTGCTTTCGTAGTTGTCTTTTTCTTTCTCCTGGGGAAATTCAAAAAAGCCAGCTCCGTATTTTTTAAAGTATTCCTGACCTTGATTATCTTTGCCGGTACCCAGGCCTTTCTCGGTATCTGGTTTGGGTCAATTGCTTCGACCTCGATTACGATAGCACTGATTTTCCTGTTTTGGTTTTTTAATAATGTTTTTCTGCAGGATTTGATCATGCTTCTGACATTCGCCGGTATTGGCGCAGTACTGGGGCTATCGTTAACTCCGGAGGCCGTCGTGCTTATTCTGGCAGGATTTTCTTTCTATGACATTCTGGCTGTGTATAAAACTAAGCACATGATAAAACTTGCTGAGGCGATGATCGAGTCGAGGGCCATATTCGGTTTTGTCATACCCAGTTCCGCCGGAGGATTAAAGGAGCGTATATCCAGGGTTTCACCAAGCGGGCAGTTCATGATACTGGGTTCCGGAGATGTCATACTGCCCATGCTTCTATCTGTTTCGCTAGTTCGTATTTCAATGTTACAATCAATAATTGTTGTCGCTTTTTCGCTTTTAGGCCTTTTATTAATGCATTTAATTTTTACTAACCAAAAAGTCCGTCGGCCGATGGCTGCCCTTCCGCCGATAGCGATGTTGACCATCATAGGATATTTGGTTGCGTTAATTTTCTAAATGAAGATTACCTTCTACGGCGGTGCCCGTTTAGTAACCGGTGCCAACTATCTGTTAGACACCGGCAGCATTAAGCTTTTGGTTGACTGCGGACTCAACCAAGGAACTAAATACGCCGAGGAGCTGAACTACAAGGATTTTAAGTATGATCCCAAAGAGGTTCAATATGTGTTTATCACTCACAGTCACATAGATCACATCGGACGTTTACCTAAGCTGTACAAGGACGGTTTCCGGGGCAAAGTTTACGCTTCCGACGCGACGAAAGATCTGATGAAGGCAGCTCTGCCCGACAATATGAGCCATATCGCAAGAGAGGCGAAAGATATGGGTCACGAACCCTTATTTAACAAAAAAGACATGGATGGCATCATCTCTTTAACAGAGGGCCTTCATTATAATCAGGTTGTTGAACTGGCGCCTCCAAAAGATGGTCATGGCGCGGTAAGGGCGATTTTTCACGATGCCGGGCATATTCTGGGTTCATCGATTGTTGAAATACTCTGGGATGAAGGAGGGGTCGTTAAAAAAATATATTTTTCCGGCGATTTGGGTAATCCGCCGACTCCGCTTCTTAGGCCGACCGAACAAGTGAAGGACGCAGATTATATTGTGACTGAGTCGGCGTATGGCGATCGGGTCCACGAAGAAAGGAGCGAGAGGAGAGATAAGCTGATCAGAATCATAAAGGAAACAATAGATCGCAGCGGAGTGCTCATGATTCCTTCGTTTGCCGTTGAACGTACCCAAGAACTTCTGTTTGAGCTAAACGAAATGTTTAAGAGCAAGGAAATTCCAACAGTGCCAGTTTTCATTGACAGTCCGTTGGCCATTAAGATGACCGAAGTCTATAAAAGGCACTCCGAATACTTCAACAAAGAGGCTATGTATATCATTGAATCCGGTGATGACGTTTTCCACTTCCCGGGTCTTAAAATGACTCGTTCGACGAACGAGTCCAAAAAGATTAATGATGTTCCGGCGCCAAAGATTATCATAGCCGGTTCTGGAATGAGTCAGGGTGGAAGAATCCTCCATCATGAAAAAAGATATTTGTCGGATCCAAATAGCACCATTCTTTTTATCGGTTATCAGGTTGACGGTAGTTTGGGCAGGCGTATTCAAAGGGGAGATAAGGAAGTTAAAATTTTCGGTGATACCGTACGGATAAATGCCCACCGAGAGACAGTCAGCGGTTATTCGGCTCACGCCGACCAGCCAACTTTGCTTAAATGGATCGCTGGTTCGACGAAAGAACATGGCGGAGAGGGAAATCTGAAAAAAGTTTTTGTTGTTCAGGGGGAAGAAGAAGCGGCCAAGACTTTGGCCAATCTGGTACGCGACAATCTGGGAGTTGACGCTGTGGCTCCGACAGAAGGGGAAAGTTTCGATCTTTGATTTGACCTTTTATCTTAGAGGAGTTTTAATTAGAACAACAAGATTTTTCACAACCGTTAAGAGGGTTTGCCATGGATGCCAGGGGGATATTCATTTGTCTTCAGCTGTTAGACATTTTTACGACAATTTCCTTCCTCTCCTCGGGCATTCAGGAGGCGAATCCGCTAATCAAGTGGTTCATGGATAATTTTGGTACTGCAGGGGGTCTTTTGCTGAGCAAGTCATTAGGTTTCATATTTTTTATCGTGGCCATCTCAATGAAGAAAGAAAGGGTCGTTGTCAAAGCAAATTACTTCTACGTACTCCTTGTATCTTGGAACCTGTTCTGCATATATAGATAGCACATGAAAAATTTCAGTTCACAACCTCATAGCCGCTGGCGACGGGGTTGATTTTTTCTAAATTTCCTGTTATTATATTTTTCTAATGAGTGTTTTTAATATCCACAATATAAAGATTAAAGACGAACTTCCTTTGATACCGCTGAAAAATGTGGTTCTGTTCCCGCGCGTAGCGATTCCGCTTTTAGTTCAAAGGCCTAAATCTGTAAATAGTTTGGATTTTGCCAGTTCCCAAGACCGTTTGGTGGTTTTTGTCGCGCAAAAGAACATATATGACGATGTCGATCAGAAGGATCTCTTCAAAATAGGCACTGTCGGTAAAATCTTTGAAGTTCACAAACTTCCGGACGGTTCTTCCAAGATAGACGTAGAAGGAATCGCCAGAGTCAAGATAAAGAGCATCTCTCAGGTTGAGCCATTCTTCAAGGCTAAGATTGAACCTATAAAATCACGGAACGAACGCAGTATTCAAGCAGAGGCTTTGTCACGGGCAACAATAGACCAGTTCAAAAAATTGATAGAAATCAGGGGAATTCCGGCTGTTTTGCATGATCTTACTTCCGCGTTGGACCAGGTCAAGGATCCGGAGCAGATCGTATATCTAATCACGATAAATTTGAACTTGGAATTGAAGGACCAGCAAGATATTCTTGAAACCATAGATCCGATTGAGGGATTGAAGAAAGTTAGCTTCTATATCTCACGCGAACTAGAAATAATTGATGCAGAGAAGAAGGTGGTCAAAGAAACAAAGAAGCAGCTCAACAAGATGCAAAAAGAAGTATTCTTGCGAGAGCAGATGAAAAGCATCGAGAAGGAACTCGGTATTGACGGAGAGAAGGGAGAGATCGAAATGTTGAGAACGAAAATATTGGCGGCTAAGATGCCGAAAGAAACAGAGGGCAAGGCCCTCAAGGAGTTGGGCCGACTCGAAAAGATACCGTCATTCAGTCCAGAAGTTTCATATCTTCGCACCTATCTTGATTGGCTGGTTGAATTACCATGGTCTAAGAAATCAGACGGCAATGGCAGCAAACTTGAACTCAAAAAAGCGGAGAAAATTTTGAACGAAGATCATTATGGCCTAAGGAAGGCCAAAGAGAGAATATTAGAGTACCTAGCCGTTCAGAAACAAGTAGGCAAGATCAGAGGACCGATACTCTGTTTCGTTGGACCTCCTGGTGTTGGCAAGACCTCAATAGGAAAATCCATAGCCCGAGCCTTAGGACGCAAGTTTATCCGCGTATCTTTAGGTGGTTTGAGAGACGAGGCTGAGATCAGGGGGCATAGGCGGACATATGTCGGGGCTATGCCTGGCAGAATTATCCAAGGGATACATGGAGCTGGAACCAAGAACCCGGTATTTATGCTTGATGAGATAGACAAAGTTGGCTTTGATTTCAGGGGGGACCCTTCTGCCGCCTTACTTGAGGCTTTGGACCCGGAACAAAACATTGCCTTTTCTGACAACTATTTGGAAGTGCCTTTTGACCTTTCCAATGTATTGTTCATAACCACGGCAAACATGCTTGATACTATACCACCTGCCTTGCGTGATCGGTTGGAGCTCATTGAGTTTCCGGGATATACAGAGGAAGAAAAATTGAATATCTCTAAGAAATATTTGTTACCTAAGATATTCGAAGAGCATGGTCTTAAAAATGATATAATCACTTTTCCTGACCAGGTGATCGGGGATGTGATTAGAAAGCACACTCGCGAAGCGGGGGTGCGTGATTTAGAGCGGCAATTGGCGACTGTGGTCAGAAAAATTACCAGACGGATAGTAGAGAAGAAGACCAAGGGAAAAGTAAAACTCACATCTGGAACTTTGCATCGATATCTTGGTCCGATAAAATATACTCACCAGGAAGCCGAGAAGAAAGATGAGGTCGGAGTTGTTACCGGTTTGGCTTGGACTCCAGTCGGCGGTGTAGTGCTCTCTATTGAAGCATCCAAGATGCCTGGCCGCGGTAAACTTTTACTGACCGGCCAGTTGGGATCTGTAATGAAGGAGTCGGTTCATGCCGCCTTGAGTTACGCGCGTTCAAATGCCGCAAGATTAAACATCAAAGAAGATTTTTATAAAGAGGATATACATGTTCACGTGCCGTCGGGTGCCATACCTAAAGATGGCCCGTCCGCTGGTATTGCCATGGCGACTGCGATCATTTCCTTATTCACTCAGAAGCAGGTAAGAAAAGATGTCGGTATGACCGGCGAGATTACTCTTCGGGGTAAGGTTTTGGAAATCGGTGGTATCAAAGAAAAAATATTAGCCGCTCATAGGGCCGGTCTTAGAACAATCATTTTACCTGCTAGTAACAAAAAAGATATTGTCGAGGATGTTCCCAAGGAGATACGTCGTGATCTAAAATTCAAATTCGTCAGTGATATTAACGAAGTTCTCAAAATAGCGCTCAAAAACTAATAGATTTACCCGTGTGATTAGCGGTATTGTCTATGAAGAGTTTTTCTAATACAATTAGGGGATGCTAGCAGAAAGTGAAATCATCATCAGACTATTACTGGCTGCCGGATTGGGTGCAGCTATCGGAATTGAGAGGGAAAGGGCCCATAAAGTTGCGGGTCTGCGCACCCACTCTTTGGTTGCGATAGGTGCAGCGTTGCTTTCAATAATCTCTATCCATGGTTTCGACGCTCTGGCTAACCAGGGGAGCTACGATCCTTCTCGTCTCATCTCTAACATTATCGTCGGTATCGGTTTCATAGGTGGCGGGGCTATTTTGCGACAAGGGCCGCGTATTACTGGTACGACTACTGCTGCCACATTGTGGCTTGTCGCGGCAGTCGGAATCGCCGCCGGTATGGGCTTGATCTATCTCGCGATTATCGCTGCGGTAATTGGTTACGGAGTGTTAACCATTCTGTGGAAGGTTGAGGAGAGATTGATTGGGAAAGTGCCACAGCAACACATGGATAAGATGAGAGATGAAGATAATGATACTACAACGTCTGAAACCAAATAGAGTTTGGTATGCCGTCGCTACTATAGTCGGCTCAACTGTCGGTATAGGATTATACGGAATACCGTTCGCCCTTCAGAAAGCCGGTTTCGGAATCGGCCTTTTATTTTTACTCGGCATTACCGGGCTGATGCTAATTTCTCATTTTATCTATGGCGAGGTGATTTTGCGTACGCATGCAAGGCATCAGTTTGTCGGATATGTAAATAAGTATTTGGGGCCATGGTTTAGAAAATTAAATCTTTTAATATTCTGGGTGGCCATGTACGGTTCTCTCGTCGGTGTGATCATTATTAGCGGAGACTTCCTGGCTAACATTTTTTCTTCATATTTCCGACTCTCATCTTTCGGTTTCAGCACTATTTTTATTATCATTGCTTCAACCTTGGTGCTTATGGGCTTAAGGACAGTATCCAAATTTGACTATGCGATGATGCTGATTTTTGGAGCCATAGTTTCCTTGATTGGAATTTTCAGCATAGGACATTTTGATGTTACTAATTTCACTTTCGCGACCGGTGATTTCTGGTTCCTACCCTTCGGGGTGATATTGTTCGCCATGAGTGGCGTTACGGGGCTGCCTCTGGCCAGGGAGGTTCTGGTAGGCGAAGAAGATAAGTTTAAAAAGGTAATGATACTGGGGACTCTAATTCCACCTGTTTTGTATTTGATCTTCTCGTTGGTAGTTGTCGGAGTTTCGGGAGATATTACTTCGCCCGATGCCATTTCCGGATTGAGAAGCTCTCTGGGTCCAAAAATTGTGTTTGTCGGTTCTATATTCGGATTTCTCACCTCTTCTACTATTTTTCTTAATCTCGCCACGTCTTTGAAAGAATCATTTCAACAGGATTTTCACTTTAGACACAAATGGTCATGGCTTTTGGTTGTAGTGCCGCCCTATGCTCTCTTCTTGGCCGGAGTCAGGAACTTTATTGATATTATCAGCCTGGTTGGTGGGCTGGCGGTAAGCGTATCAATGATACTTCTGGTGCTTACCTATATCAGCGCCAGAAAGCACGGCGACAGAATACCGGAATATTCGGTTCGTTTCCACCCGAGCTTGCTGTACCTGTTAATATTGATTTTCGGACTGGGCGCCGCTTATACTCTTTTCGTTAAATGATTAGAAAACTGGAACAAATAGTCTTTTATTTTCTAATCTTTGCCGTGCCTTTTCAGGTGCGGCTCATTTGGGCTAAATGGACCCAGCCTTTTAATGAGTGGACTTCAGGTGCTATTTACGGGACGGATATTCTAATTATCCTGCTTTTAATCTTCTGGCTTGTCAGAAGCCGACCTAAATTCAGGTTAGGCCCGGGAGCCGGGAATCCAAGCCTGTGGTTAACCCTGTTTTTTGTAATCTCCGCTGTATCGATAGTTAAATCGGGGATATTGCCGCACTCTTTTTATATAGCGCTTAAACTGGCCGAATTTATCGGTTTTTACTTTTACCTGAATTACAATCTGGGCAGCGTATTTCAATTTAAGAAAGTCATATCCGTAGTTGTGGCATCGGGTTTCTTCCAGGCGGTAATTGCGATATTCCAATACGCGACACAATCCAGTTTGGGATTCCGGATTCTGGGAGAGAGTTCGCTGACAACTGAAACTCCCGGAGTTGCCGTTTTTGTAGTTGACTCAGTCAAATACCTTCGGGCATACGGTACCACCCCTCATCCTAATGTTTTAGCCGCCTGGTTGTTTCTTGCCGTATTTGCTTTTTACTTTTGGTATTTCTATTACAATCGCAAGGGATTGAATGTAAAATCGATGGGCGTGTATGGAGTTATCCTGATCGCTTTCTTTTTTACTTTCTCGAGAGTCGTTATCGGTTTGTGGCTGCTAGGAGTGGTTATCCAACTTCTGATTCTTTTTGGGAAGAAAGATTTTAAAGATTTTTTACAAAAGACCAGGCGCAAGTTGATTTTCATCTCGGTTTTGACCGCAGTGATATCCGGAGTTTTTATTTTATCTTTATGGCCGCAGGTGGAGTCGAGGATACATATCTCTCTTAGGGAGCAGGCAGTGACTCGGAGAGTTTTTTACAATAACGTCGCCGGAGCGACTGCGGTTGGAAGCCCGTTACTTGGAGTGGGAGTCGGTCAGTTTGTCCCTCACCTAATGGATGAACTCAAGTATTTGCCGGGTTACGCTTACCAGCCGGTACACAATATATATCTTCTGATCGCAAGCGAGGTCGGCTTTATCGGTCTGATCTTCTTCGGGGCATTCCTCTTTTTGTCATTCAGGAGCTTTTTCCGCCATCGTGATTTCGGTAAGTTTCATCACTACTCCTTTTTCATATTGGCCTTGTCTTTTCTGGTTATGGGTATTTTTGACCATTTTCTCTGGACGTTACAGCAGGGGAGCCTCATTTTTTGGCTCATGATGGCGCTAATAAATCTAGGACCGAATATACGGGGTGTGGATAGCCAAAGTTAATGTTTTATGCTAGGATTACATTCATATGAGAATTAGTAATAAACTGCTTTTAGGCTTAATTTTAGCCACTTTTCTACTCTTAACGCCTTTTGCTAATGCCTCTGCCGAAGAAGGCAGGTACTTTGTTAAATCAACAAAAGGCTTTTGGAAAAACGCCCTTGGCGTCAGACATAATTTCGCGAACGGTTTCAGTGCCGAGCTTTCTGATTTTCAGGTTCGTTTGTCCAAGATGTTTGGAGTTGAGATAGAGCCGATCAGCGTTCTTCAAATTTCTCCCGAAGAAACTCCGCCGATAGATATAGATAAGAAACCTGCTGAAACCGGCAAGGGTCAACCGCCGCGAGACAATAACAAGAATCAAAGATATTTACCTTCGGACCAAACGCCATGGGGGATTGAAACTGTTTATAATGACCCGTTGATTTTATTTACTTCTGGCGGTGATGGGGTGAAGGTTGCCGTTTTGGACACCGGTGTTACCGTTTCACATCCGGATTTGAACGGAAGAATTTTTGATTGTAAAGATTTTACTAACCGTAGATTCCCGGTAATTGATGGCAAATGTTCAGACAAGAACGGTCACGGCACGCATGTTGCCGGTATTGTCGCTGCTGATGCCGGTTCCGATAACCTCGGAATATATGGTGTTGCCCCGTCAGCCGAAATCTTAGCTTACAAGGTCTGTGGCAATAATGGTGCCTGTTATGCAGATGATATTGCTTTTGCTTTGAGGCTAGCCGCTGACCAGGGAGCTAATGTTGTTAATATGAGTTTTGGTACCAACCAAGACATTACTTTGATCCAGGATGCTGTTAACTATGCCGCATCAAAGGGAGTTCTAATGGTTGCTGCGGCCGGTAATGACGGTCCTTTTCCGGCGAGTTTGGATTATCCGGCTGCTTATCCGTCGGTGATCGCCGTTGGCGCCATCAGTCAGTCCCAAGAAGTAACCGACTGGAGTTCCAGAGGCGTGAATTCCACTACCGAACCTTTTGTTGTTGAAGAAAAAGATATTGAATTCGCGATGCCCGGTGAACACGTTGAGTCTACATGGAATAATGGTAGTTACGTTATATTATCTGGAACTTCAATGGCTTCGCCATTCACAGCCGGCTTGGCCGCAAAGTTCTGGCAAGCTGAGGCTGAGAATCCTATGGAATCTACGCGTGAACTATTGAGATCGCTGGCCAGGGATTTGCTCCCTTCCGGTGATGATGACCTGTCAGGCTTCGGTCTTATACAGGTTCAATAAATATATATTGTAGGCCGCTCCGCATTGTCGGGGCGGTTTTCTTATTAACCAAGTTTGATATAATAAAAATATATGGACAGAGTGAATAGAGTTATTCGTTATTTGATTATCTCGGATTTTGTTTTGAATTTTGCCTTTGGGCTTCTGGCCCCCGTTTTCGCCGTCTTCATCTTGAAAAGTATTCAAGGAGGATCGCTTACTGTTATCGGATTAGCCACTACCTTTTATTGGATTTCCAGAACATCGACTACCGTTCCGCTATCAAAATTTATGGACAGAACAAATGGCGAGCGGGACGAATTCTGGTTCATGATTGCGGGTACGCTTTTGATATCTACCATTCCCCTGTTCTATATATTCGCGTCATTGCCCTGGCACATTTACCTTATTCAACTGGTATTCGGTTTGTCTAACTCAATGGCTGTTCCGGCCTGGCGAATTCTATTTACCGATCATCTTGATCGAGGACGTACCGGTTACGAATGGTCCCTGGAGGATATCGCTATCGGTGTTTCCGTCGGTGTTAGCGCCTATCTAGGCTCAGTTATAGCTGAGAGGTTCGGCTTTGATGTCATATTCATAATGCTCGCTATCCTTGGCTATCTCGCCACGATCTTATTATTGCTCCCGATAAAAGATGATACCAAAACCTTGGCCCAGCTAAAGAGGGCGGGCAGGCTGAAAATTATCAGGCGAAAAAGGAAGAATCCTGTTCCGCTAAAAAAAGTAGATCACCTGAAGTAAATCATGGCTAGCAATCAGGAGCTTGTAAAAATTCTATCGGAAATAGCAGTCCTGCTCGACATGCAGGAAGTTGCCTTTAAGCCGCGCGCATATGAGCACGCGGCTTATTCTATTCAAACCCTCAATCAGGGGGTGGATGAGATATATGAGAAGGGAGGACTCAAGGCGCTGGAAGATATTCCGGGCGTTGGCCGAGGTATTGCCGAGCGTATTGAGGAATATATTAAAACCGGACATATTAAAGATTATGAAAAGCTGAAAAAGAAATTCCCGGTTGATGTCGAAGGTTTGACCGCTATAGAAGGAGTCGGACCAAAAATGGTCAAGAAACTCTACCATGAGTTAAAAATCAAAGACCTTGCTTCTCTTGAGAAAGCGGCTAAAGCAGGCAAGCTGCGCGATATTGAAGGTTTCGGAAGTAAATCGGAACAGAAAATATTGAAAGGGATTTCTTTTCTGCGCCAATCGCACGGCCGTTTTCTTTTGGGGGAAATTCTGCCCATTGTCAGGGAAATGACCCATAAGCTCAGAAAGCTGCCCGAAGTGCGAGAAGCTGAATTCGCCGGTTCAATAAGAAGAATGCAGGAGACAGTGGGGGATTTAGATATTCTGGTCACGTCAAACAAGCCGGAGAAGGTGATGAAATTTTTCGTTAACATGCCGGAAGTTCAGGAAGTCATATCCGAAGGACCGACTAAAACGTTTGTGAGATTGAAAATCGGTATGGATGCGGATCTGCGCGTGGTTGATCCCAAATCATTCGGTGCCGCCTTACAATATTTTACCGGGGACAAATACCATAATATTGCCGTGAGAGAGATAGCTATTAAGAAAGGATACAAGTTAAACGAGTACGGACTTTTTAAGGGTAAAAAACTTGTTGTCGGCAAGACCGAGGAGGAGATCTACAAAAAACTGGGGATGGAGTGGATGGCACCCGAAATCCGGACTAATGACGGGGAGATAGAAGCAGCTATCAAAAGAGAATTGCCGAAACTCATTGGTTACGGAGATCTTTTGGGAGATCTCCAGGTTCATACCGATTGGACAGACGGAGAGAACTCAATACAGGAGATGGCCGAGGCAGCAAAGAAAGAAGGTTTGGAATATATCGTAATTACCGACCACACTAAGTCACTGGCTATGACCCATGGTTCGGATGAAAAACGTCTGGAAAAACAGATGGCTGAGATAGACAAAATCCAGAAAAAGGTAAGCGGTATTAAGATATTAAAGGGAGCCGAGGTGAATATTAATAAGGATGGTACGCTGGATATTGATGACAGGACATTGGCCAAGCTGGATGTAGTAGGCGCTGCCGTGCATTCCAACTTTAATCTAAGCGAAGAGGATATGACCAAACGTGTTATTCGGGCAATGGAGAATCCGAATGTGGATATACTTTTCCACCCTACCGGACGTCTTATACAAAAGCGGGAAGCAATTAAACTGGACATTGATAAGGTGATTAAGACAGCAAAGAGGACCAAGACAGTGTTAGAGATAGATGCATCCCCGATTCGTTTGGACTTGAAAGATGAATACATCAGGAAAGCGGTTGATGCCGGAGTTAAGCTGTCGATTGATTCTGATGCCCACCATGTCGGCCATTTCAAAGTACTGGAATTAGGTATTGCTCAGGCCAGGCGCGGCTGGACGGAGAAAAAAGACATTATCAATACCAGAAAGTGGCAGGATATGCTTAAATTATTAAAATAGATATGACCCCATTTCAAGAAAAAGTGTATAATGAAGTTAGAAACATCAAAAGAAGAGGCTATCTATGACTTATAGAATACTTTTAACTGGCGGCGGTTCCGGCGGACATCTGTTTCCGCTGATAGCCGTAGCCGAAGAACTTCAGAGGCAAGCCGCGAAAAAAGGCGTTAATTTGGAATTGCAATTTCTGGGCGATACGAGATTGATCAGAAGTATCATCGGTAATACCGGTATAAAATTCAAGGAAATCACGAGTCCCAAGTGGCGCAGATATACCAGCGTCAATAACTTCATAGACATACTTAAGGCTCCGGTCGGATTTTTACAGGCGCTTTTCTATGTTTGGAAATACATGCCGGATATAATTTTTGCAAAAGGCGGTTATGATTCTTTTTTGCCCTCTATTGTCGGTAAGCTGATGATGATACCGATAGCCATCCATGAATCGGATGTGGTTCCAGGCAAAGCCAATGTTCACCTCTCGAAACTGGCTTCCAAAATTTTCATATCCTTCGAAGCCTCCCAAAAATATTTTAAAGGAAATAAAGTATTACTTACCGGCAATCCCATCAGAGGAGGAATTTTAAGCGGTTCTGACAGGATCAGTGCTCTTTCGGGTTTCAGTCTGAATCCTGAGAAGCCTACCGTTTTAATTACCGGAGCCAGTCAGGGAGCAAAAATAATCAACGATACACTTCTTCTTGCCATTGTAGAATTGGTAAAGAATTTCCAGGTTATACACCAATCCGGACCAAATAATTATGATGAAGTGAACAGGAGAATACTCGAAATAGTCAAGGAAGGAGAGGGTAATTACGGCAAAGAAGTCCAGGAGAACTATCGCCTGTACCCCCTATTCGATTTGGATCAGATGGCCATGGCTTATGCCGCGGCTGATGTCATTGTGTCCCGCGCCGGGGCCGGATCAATATTTGAAATAGCCGCGGTAGGCAAACCGGCAGTGATTATTCCATTGAAGAATTCGGCCAATAACCATCAGCTGGCTAACGCCAGAGAATTTACCAAATTCGGTGCGATCATAATTGAAGAGGATAATCTAACTTCACATATTCTGATTAATGAGATAAAAGAGGCATATAAGAGTCGGGCTGAAAGATCTGAAAAAATTAAAGAATTTGCCATAACTGACGCCGCTGCTAAAATCGCGGATAATCTGTTAAGCTTCGCTTAATATGTCTTGGGAAACGATTGGTTTTGGAAAAATTAAAAAATTCTTTGAATCCGCTATAGAAAACAGCCATCTTAACCATGCATATGTCTTTTCCGGCCAGGACGAAATAGGCAAGAAGACATTTGCCCTTGAATTGGCTCAACTGATGAGCGGGAATAGCCACGATATTTTTTTCCTGACTCCCGAAAGTTCAGACAGTGGTCAGTCCATAGCCATAGATGAGATACGCAAGCTTAAAAGCTCCATGTCATTGAGTTCTTACGGAGATGCGTACAAGGTAGCCGTAATTGATGAAGCGCACTTAATGACGGTTGAAGCTCAGAATGCTTTGTTGAAAACCCTGGAAGAACCCAGCCGTTCATCAATTTTTATCTTAATTACATCGGTGCCCAATTCGTTATTGTCGACTATTGCTTCGCGATGCCAAGAAATCAGATTCTTGCCGCATTCGAAGGAAGAAATTCTTACCATTATCGAAGATTCCAAATTAGCTCAGCCTCAAAAGAATTTTTTGGCAGAATTCTCTAATGGCAGGATCGGGTTGATAAAAAGGATATTGGAGGAGCAAAGTTATGATGAAGTTAAAGATTCTGTCGAGGAATTGATGGATTTGGTTAAGGCAGATCTGAATGAAAGATTTTTCGTAGCTCAAAGATTGAGTGATGATAAAAATAAAGGAGATATTGCCAAGAAGGTGATATATTGGATGCTTTATGCTCGCATGCGAGTAGATGAACCAAAGGCACGAAAAATCTTGAAGAATCTTTTGCATCTTCAGGAAGTAATAGTCCACCCTCAATTCAACCGCCGTTTAGCATTAGAGAATTTTGTGTTAACGTTATAGCCATGACAGCGAAAGATTTAATAGATCAAAAAAAGGAAAACTTTGAAGGTGCTCTGCGTTTCTACAAAGAAGACATTACAACTATTCGGACCGGCAGGGCTACACCTGCCCTGGTTGAGGACATACTAGTTGATTACTACGGCCAGAAGATGCGCGTAAAAGAATTAGCGTCAATTAACACCCCGGAACCACGAACCGTGGTTATTCAGCCGTGGGACAAGGGGGCGGTGGAGCCGATCAGCAACGCTATAAGGAAAAGTGAGATCGGATTGAGTCCGGTAGTTGATGGAGAGATCATACGTTTGAGCATTCCTCCTTTGACCGAGGAGCGCAGAAAGGAATTCATAAAGGTATTGAAACAAAAGACTGAAGAAACTCGTGTTAAGATCAGGCGAATAAGGGAGGAGATATGGGATAAAATACAAAAGATGGAGAAAGAAGGTGAGATTAGAGAAGATGACAAATTTAAGGGTAAAGAAGACCTTCAGAAGATAGTGGAAGAGTACAACAAAAAGGCAGAAGAACTAGAGAAGAAGAAAGAGGCGGAGCTAATGGTCTAATATCCCAAAAACTCCATATTTGCTTGGTTTTTTAGCGGTTTTGAAGCCGCTTTTTGCGTACCTCCTCATAACTTGCTTTTTTAGTCAAAATACGGTATTATATAAGAGTACCTGAAACAACCGAAAAGGAGAGAATCGAGATGTTTAAAAATATCATCCGGACCGTAGTCATTGCTATGTTCCTGGTTTGCTTCAATGCCGCACATGCCGCCGACAGAGGTTCCGACAAGTTGACCAGAGAAGTTGCTCTGGCCATTTTGCAGAAGAAATCTGTGGACCTGTTGCGGGGTTTCAAGAAAGTGGAGTGGCCGTATTTTGTCAAAGTGGCCGGCAGCCTGTATCCCCACGATTTTTACTGGACGGTGACGGTATCCGGCCACCCGGAACCGATTGCTCGACCCCGAAGCTGGGCCCTTAAACGGCTTGCCTACTTTAATGCTTTCGCGTCGGTTGGCTTGCTGAAATATCGTGGTGTTCAACGTATCTACCGGGACTGGGCCAATACGATACTGGATGACTCATATATGTTCGACATTGTCCCGGACGTCCTGCCTTTCAGTGATGCGGGATATATGGTCACCTCAGCTTCCTTCCAAGAAGTGACTGGCATAGTGCAGTACGATGCTGTACATGCCGAGGCAGAAGTAACTGTGTTGATTGAGCCAACTAGGCCTGGGGTCCTGATCGGAAAGGCGCGCCGCATGGTCGATCCTACATACGCCGGTTTGCAGCCCACCCTTAGGACGCTTAAGTTCTCATTCGTCAAGTACGACGACGGGTGGCGGTGGCATAGAGGATACTAAGATCAACTCAAGTCTCGAATACCCTCGGCCAGCTTTCACGCTGCGACCGGGGGTTCTTTTTTTTAGCCACCATTCCGGTGGTTTTTTGTTCGTATTTTTGATACGCTGTATCTAATGACCATCCTAATTTTCATAATCGTTCTGAGCATTCTTGTCTTTGTTCACGAGTTTGGCCACTTCATTACCGCCAAAAGAGCGGGGATGAAAGTGGAGGAATTCGGATTCGGTTTTCCGCCAAGAATATTCGGAATTAAAAGGGGAGAGACAACCTATTCCGTTAACTGGATACCTTTTGGAGGATTTGTGAAAATTCTAGGAGAGAACGGAGAAGAGAAGGATGATCCAAGAAGTTTTGCTGCTGCTGGAGCTAAAACTCGCGCTTGGGTAATTGTTGCCGGTGTGGTCATGAACATTCTCTTTGCCATGCTCCTGTTGGCTATCGGTAATACCGTTGGAATACGAGTTGGCCTAATTGATGAAGAATTTGCCAAGCGGGCGAGTGATATACGGATTCAAATAATACAAACAGCGCAGAACAGCCCGGCCGAAGAAGCTGGCATTACGGTTCTCGACGAAATCGTGAGTTTAAGCGTTGATGGAGAAAAAACCGTAGTGACTGAGATCCGACAGATACAGGATTTTATTAATGCCAATCTTGGCAGAGAAATAGTGTTGGAAACCAAGAGTGGGAATAGGCTTACCGAGAGAAATATTATTCCACGAGTAAATCCTCCTGAAGGAGAGGGGGCTATGGGTGTATCTCTTGCCGCTACCGGAGTCATTAAGTATCCGTGGTATGAAGCAATAGGTCGCGGGGTGACTGATTCAATAAATATCCTACGATTTACGGCAGTTGGCTATGCCACGATAATCAAGAATTTGGTTACAACCGGCCAGGCCGGACTAGAGCTTTCTGGCCCAGTGGGTATTGCCGTGGTTACCGGGCAGGCAGCTCGTATTGGTTTTACATATCTGATGCAATTTACCGCTCTCATTTCCATCAACCTTGCCGTATTGAATATCATACCATTCCCGGCTCTGGACGGTGGACGACTTTTGTTTATTGGCATAGAGAAGTTAAGACGCAAGCCTATTCCAAAGAGAGTGGAAGCGGCAGTTAATTCCATAGGTTTCGCGTTACTCATCTTCTTAATGATATACGTGACGACTAAGGACATTATAAAATTTTTCTGATAACATTTAATTAATGAGGTTATCAAAACTTTTCACCAAGACAACTAAGGAAAACCCCAAGGATGAAGTTAGCGTCAATGCTCAGCTTTTGGAAAGGGGAGGGTTTGTTTACAAAAATTCTGCTGGGATATATTCTTTCCTACCTTTGGGTTGGCGGGTTGTCAGTAAGATAGCCGGTATTATCAGAGATGAAATTAATAAGATTGGAGGGGAAGAAATACTGATGCCCGTTTTAGTTGAAAAAAAATACCTTGATGCAACTGGACGATGGGATGTTCCCATCAGCTTTGAGGCCAAAGGCAAAAAAGAAAAGGAAGCTGGTTTTGTCTTAGGCTGGACGCACGAAGAAGTTCTGACGGCGATTACCTCCCATTACGTGAGTTCGTACAAAGATCTTCCATTCTCTGCCTATCAGATTCAGACAAAATTCCGCAATGAACCAAGAGCAAAATCAGGTCTTTTGCGAGGTAGAGAATTTATGATGAAAGATCTTTACAGTTTTCATGCGACAGAGGATGATCTCTGGCGTTTTTACGAAGATGTAAAGGGTGCATATCACAAAATATTTCACCGGGCAGGTTTGAAGTCGATATATACTGTCGCTGCCGGCGGTGACTTTACCGAAACAAATACTCATGAATTTCAAGTAATTTCTCCGGTAGGTGAAGATAAGATTTTCGTCTGTTCCAAGTGTGAATATGCAGAGAATGAAGAAGTTTCAAAACTTAAATCTGGAGACCAGTGTCCTGAATGTGGCGGAAAGGTAGTTGAGGAGAAATCTATAGAAGTCGGAAACATCTTTCCACTGGGTACTAAATATTCAAAAGCTTTTGATCTTAAATTCGTAAATGAGAAAGGGGACTCTGACTATGTGGTTATGGGTTCTTATGGCATAGGACTTAGCCGTATGATGGGCGCGATAGTTGAAATTCATCATGACGACAAAGGAATTATCTGGCCGGAATCAGTTGCTCCGTTTAAAGTTCACCTGATAGGCCTTGATGGTGCCGAACAAGAGTCCGAGAAATTATATGAGGAACTATCCAAGAAAAATATCGAAGTATTGTACGATGATAGAGGAGATAAAACAGCAGGTGAAAAATTCGCCGACTCTGATTTATTGGGATTACCCGTCCGTTTAGTGGTCAGCAAGAAAACCTTGGAAGAGAAAAGCGTGGAGATGAAAAGAAGGAACGAAGAGGAGTTTAAGCTCGTAGGCTTGACAAAGGTAGGGGGGTTGGTGTAAGATGATAATGTTCGTTTGTGTAGTGGACTTCTCCCGAAGTTCACAGGCTGGGACGACGATGGTCGTTTCGGCCACAACTGGGGCGGCAGTGCAGGTTGCCGCCCCAGTCCTAATTTCTTTACAAATTTACTGAAAAGTCCCGAAATACTTACTTGTTCTTTTCATTTTTAGTTTCGGGGCTGTTCAGTGGATTTGACCGTTATTTTCTGATTTGGTTATTTCTCAGTAAGCTCGGCCTTACAAATTGGCTAGGAATGTGAGCAATCATGTTCTTGGCCATTTTGTGGGGCTTGAGGCAGCAGTTTCACAAGAACTGCACCTTAGCGGTGCGAAAACCTTGCAGGAAACCTTTGTTTATTTAGAGGTACTGTCTCAGCCCCCTAGTATTTTCTTCCGGTATTGGGTCGCCGGGAGATCGACCAGGACTCTCGTCTCCCGGAGTCCTGGTAACCCAGAGGAGGAGGAGTGATGCACCCCCCCTCTCTCCTCTAACCCCCTCAGAGCTGTCTAGATGCCGGCCTAGTTGCCGATGTCCAGCTCTGGGGGGTTCTTTTTTATTTTCCAGAACCGTGAAGGGGGTTTTCTCTTTGCCTGTTTTGAATTATTCTGGTATGTTAAATTGTTATTATGTTCAATAAATTCTTTAATTTTTGGTCTAAGGATATAGGTATTGATTTGGGTACCGCCAATACCCTCGTTTACGTCCGTGGCAAAGGAATCATAATTAATGAACCGTCAATTGTTGCCGTCAACCAAAAGACCGGTCAGGTTTTGGCCATAGGTCAGGTAGCCAGAAAAATGGTTGGCAGAACTCCTGGGTACATTTCTGTCACCAAGCCCCTGGTAGCTGGCGTGGTTTCTGATTTCGAAATTACTGAACAGATGCTCCGATATTTCATAGACAGCGCCCAAGAGAAATCCTTTTCTTTAATACCGCGTCCTCGCGTGGTCATCGGAATACCCGCCGGTGTTACAGAAGTTGAAAAAAGAGCCGTTGAAGACGCGGCATACAATGCCGGAGCAAGGGAAGTGTTTTTAATAGAAGAACCTATGGCGGCCGCTATAGGCGCCAGATTGCCTGTTCAGGAAGCTACAGCTAACCTGATAGTAGATATTGGGGGCGGTACTACGGACGTGGTAGTTCTTTCTATGGGCGGAGTAGTCGCCTCGCGGTCTTTGAGAGTTGCCGGCGATAAACTGACGACTGACATTAGTCAGTATATGAGAGAAGAACACAATATGCTTATCGGAGACTCAACTGCAGAGAATATTAAATTAAATGTCGGTTCGGCCTATCCCCTGGACGAAGAGTTGACCACTCAGGTTAGGGGCAGGGATCTTTTAACCGGTTTGCCCAAGGAGATAACTATTACTTCTGAAGAAATTAGGAAAGCAACACACCGTTCAATTAAAAGCATTGTCATGGCCATCAAGGATACTATAGAAGAAACCCCCCCGGAGTTAATAGCCGATTTGCTTAATCGCAGTATCTTCATAGCCGGTGGCGGTAGTTTGTTACGCGGACTAGATGAATTGATAAGCCACGAGACTAAATTGCCAGTAAAAATCGTCGATGACCCCATTACGGCGGTGGTTCGCGGTTGCGGTCTTGTACTTGAAGATTTGGATGCCCTCAAGTCGGTTCTGGTTTGGACCGCTAAGGAAGCATATATTTAACGCAGATTGTTAAACTCGATCACTTCATGCCCAAAAAATCTTTTAAAAAGATAGTAGTTATATTATTGACCGTAAGTATTTTAATTTTTCTGAACAATTATTTTCTGAATAATTTCGTTCAGAACTTGTTCTATAGAATCGTAGAGAAACCCGGCACTTTCTTGATAGAAAAATATGATACCGTATCCGACTATGGGAGGGGCCTGTTAAGGGCCGACGAAGTAGCCAGAGAGAATGAACAGCTGAAAGAGCAGAATAATATATTGCTTGGTCAAGTCGCTGAAATCGAAGGACTCAAACGCGAGAACGATCTTCTAAGAGGCGAACTACAAGTGGCTCGGCGTCTTGATAGCCGTCTGCTTATAGTCCGACTTTTTAATATACAAAAAAATGCTTTGTCGTCCACGGCGCTGATTAATAAAGGCGAGACTACAGGAATCGAAAAATCCATGGCCGTGATAATGAGCGGTAATATTCTGGTCGGTGTGGTGGATGAGGTTTTTGAAAATTCCGCCAGGGTACTTTTACTGGATGACCCGAGGACCCAGATAAATGTTCGGGTAAAGGATACGAATATACTTGCCGAAACCACAGGAGAGCTGAATAACCGTTTGAGTCTAGACCTGGTAACGCAGGAAGATGAAGTAAAAGAGGGAGATATGGTAGTAACCAGCGGTTTGGATGGATTTAATGAATCGTTACCCGTCGGAATAGTGGAAAGTGTGGGAACGGGGAGTAGTGATCTATTTCAAAAAGTTATCGTAAAACCGCTTTTCGATCTTTCACTGGGTTCAAGCCTTTTTGTGATTCTGGATTAATGAATAAATTACATTTTTTAATTTTTGTTTTAATAGTTTTCGTGGCCGAGCGTTTACTGGGGCCTAATATCCCGATGGCTTCATTGGTATTCCCTATCTTCATAATCGTATTTGCCATGATGAGCGGCAATAATGTAGTTTCCGATTTATCGTATATATTGATTGCGACCGTGTTTTTCGACCTGCTTTCCGGTTTTCAGTTTGGTGTTCTGTCTTTGGTGATATCCGTAGTTTTTGTTTCAATATATTTCGCCAAAGAATTACTGAATATTGACCGGAGGTCTCCGGCACTTATCTTTTTCCTATCTTTTATTTTCGTGGCCGAATATATCCTGCTTTTCTCGATGTTCACCCCCATAAAAATATCCATTTCAAGCGCGGGTTCTATTGTGATCCAAACGGCGGTAATATTATTCATAATGACCTTGTTCTCAATGAGAACTAAGATATTTGATATTCATGAATCTAGAGAAATATACAATTAACAGATCCGAAGAAGAGTATATTACGCCGGAGGAGACTTTGATCGACTCTATGAGCAGTCATTCCACGATCGAAACTCCTATCAGTCGGGGGGTTTTCGGCTACTTTTATATAGTCATAATCATAGTCTTTGCTTTTTTCTTTTTGAAATCATTTCAGCTTCAGATAATCGACGGGGAGCGGCTTGCCAGTCTGGCCAAAAGGAATAGCTCCTCAAGTTATCCTTTGTCTTCCTTGCGGGGCATAATTTATGACAACGAAGGTCAGCCGTTGGTGCAGAACATTCCGCGCTTTGAACTGGTGGCTGTGCATTCCATGCTGCCCGAAGCTACAGAAGAGCTGGATTCAGAAATAGACTTACTTGCTTCAGTCATAGAGATGGACAAAGAAGCCATGCTTAATACCATCCAGGACAATCGGCACCAGGCAACATCATTGCTAAAAAGGAATCTGAGCAGGAAGGAGGTTTTAAAAATTAAAACCATGACCCTGCCTGGCATATATGTTATTGCTAACTCTCAGAGAAATTATCTAGATGGTGCGGCCGTTGGCCACCTTCTAGGCTATACGACCATGGTGAGTGGTTCTGACCTGGAAAGAGACGATTACTACCTGATTACCGACCGTATTGGACGATTAGGACTGGAAGCGCAATACGAGGAAGAGTTAAACGGGGAACATAGAACTTTTGACTTTATACAGAATGAAATTCTGCCGGCAGAATCCGGGTATGATCTTTTCCTGAACATTAACCAGAAGATACAAAATCAACTGTATAAATCATTAGTCAATGTTTTTAGTACCTCCGGTGTCAGCCGCGGTGCTGCAGTGATACAAAATCCCAAAACCGGATCTGTGTTGGGGCTTGTCAGTATGCCAACATTCGACGGAAATATTTTTGAGAACTCCGCGGATACAAATAACTCATCTAGAGTTTTAAGAATATTGAATAGTAGTAACAAACCGCTTTTGAATCGTGTCATTGGCGGCAGATACAGCCCCGGATCCACTATCAAGCCGTTTTTGGCATTGGCTGGCCTGAAAGAAGGTGTTGTTACCACTTCAACCGTAATTAATGCCAAAGGCAGTATCAGCATTCAAAGCGAGGTTGACCCCAGTGTCTTCTATACCTTTCGAGACTGGAAAGTCCACGGATTGACGGATATCAAAAAAGCGATCTCAGACTCTGTCGACATATATTTCTACATTCTGGGCGGAGGCTATGGAGATGGCAGCGGACTGGGTATTGATCGAATATCCAGTTATCTAAAAGGGGCAAAGGCCGATTCTGTTATGGGAATTGATTTACCGGGAGAAGTTTCTGGATTTGTGCCAACCAGAGAATGGAAGAAAGAAACTAAAGGGGAGTCCTGGTATGTTGGAGATACATACAACATCTCCATCGGTCAGGGAGATCTACTAGTTACCCCGATTTGGATAAATACATATATCGGCGCCATTGCTAACGGCGGCGATTTAATGAAGCCATATATTGTCGGGGAGATAAAAGATTCGGAGGGAGGGGTGATCCAATCAGCTTCCCCGGAAGTGATAGCCGAATTGCCTTTTGATGATTACACTATGTCCATTGTCAAACAGGGTATGCGTCAGACCATAACATCCGGTACTGCCACCTTGTTGCAGGGTTTGCCGGTTCAAGTAGCCGCAAAAACAGGAACGGTGCAGGTTAATAAGGGTCTGAACTCATTGTTTACGGCATTCGGACCTTATGAAGATCCGGAGATTTCTGTAACCGTATTAGTGGAAAATATTGATGATAGCCAGGGACTGGCCATAAGGGTTGCAAATGATTTTTTGCTGTGGTACTTTAACGAATTCAAAAAAGAATAACCCGACAGGTCAATAATTATCCACAGATTAGATTAGACCCTTTTAATTTTATGATATAATTTTGTCGGTATTGATTATTTAACTCCTGCGCTCGTCGTGGGAGTAACCATTATGACTACACAATATTTCAGTCAGGAGGGATTAGAAAAATTAAAGAAGGAGTTAGAGGAAAGAAAGGGAGAGATCAGGACCGAAATCACTCGGAAGATTTTGGAGGCGAAAGAATTGGGAGATCTTTCCGAAAACGCCGAATACACTGAGGCCAAAGAAATGCAGAGTTTTAACGAAGGACGATTAGTTGAGTTGGAGGATATAATAAAGAATGCGGTGTTGATCGGTCCTAACCACAAGCACGAAGTTGTGGCGGTAGGTGCTACTGTGAAGGTAAAATCATCCCAGGGAGAGCAGAAATTCACCATTGTCGGCGCTTCCGAATCCAACCCCTCAGAGGGCTTTATATCAAACGAATCCCCGCTGGGTACCGCTTTTCTGGGACGTAAGAAAAACGAAGAAGTCGAAGTAAATACTCCCGGAGGTACGGTAAAATACAAGATCCTGGTAATAGAGTAGAAATAATCCCGGAGACAAGTCGGGATCATTTCTCCCATCTTGCAATTAGCCTGCTTTCTCTATATACTCTCACTAGCTTTTTGAATTATGGGAGGAAACAGCGTGGCGAAAAATAGATCAACAAAAGAGATTGAAAGAAAATTTCTGTTGAAGTGTTTGCCCCCGAAGGGGATATTGTGGTCCACTTTGCGTGCGAAGTACACCACCATCTATTTGTCTACTAGTGATCCCGAACTCCGCGTTAGGAGGCGTGTGAATCTAGGGAGCATATCCTACTCCCTGACAGTTAAAATCGGCGAGAGTATCGAGAGACAAGAGTTTATTCATCCGATTGGCTCTCAATTGTTCAGTCGGATATTAGCCAAACGCCATCCAACCGTGGTAGAGAAGGACAGATACAGGATAAAGATAGGTAATCTTGTCTGGGAGGTCGATAATTTTTTAAGTGACAGGCACCAGGGTCTATATATAGCCGAGGTTGAGCTAGAGAGTAGAGGTCAGAAGATACATATCCCGGATTGGTTGGATGTCGAAAAAGAAGTCACCAACGACCCCCGGTATTACAATAAAAATTTGGCAGTTCACGGCATACCGGATCCTCGGTAGCCGATCATTCAGAGTCCCGATTCGGGACTTTTTAATTTGCAAGGATTTGCTATACTTTTAATTATTATGGCTCTTGATGAGATACGTAAAACACGCATAGAAAAGCTTAATAAATTGAAGGAGGCAGGTATAAATCCATATCCTGCCAAGTCTTTGCGTACGCATGAAATCAGCGAGGCTTTGGATAATTTCGATAAACTGGCCGACAAGAAGGAAAAGCTAGTTCTGAGCGGACGTCTCATGGCCAAGCGCGAGCATGGCGGTTCTACTTTTCTGGATCTGTATGACAGCTCGGGAACTATACAGATATTTTTAAAGAAAGATATTGTAGGTGATGACAACTTTGAAATTTTTATGGAAACAGTGGATATAGGTGATTTTGTAGAATTCCACGGACATTTGTTTAAAACAAAAAAAGAAGAGAGAACTCTAGAAGTTGAAAAATGGAGCATGCTTGCTAAATCAATAATGCCTTTACCGGAGAAATGGCACGGACTGCAGGATATTGAAGAGAGGTACCGCAAGCGCTACCTCGACCTGTTGTTCAATCCGGATGTTAAAGAAAAATTAGAAACGAGATCCAGGATAATTAAAGAGTTGAGAGATTTTATGGGGAATCGCGGATTTATGGAGGTGGTTACGCCCACATTGCAGCCCCTTTACGGTGGAGCTTCGGCCAGACCGTTCAAAACGCATATGCATGCCTTAGACATTGATCTTTTCTTGAGGATTGCCCCAGAGCTCTATCTGAAGCGTTTATTGATCGGAGGTTTCGAAAAAATATTTGAGTTTACTACAAACTTCAGAAATGAAGGTATGGACAGGGATCATAATCCGGAATTTTCTGTTCTCGAGTTTTACGCCGCCTACAAAGATCTCGACTGGCTTTCAGATTTTACCGAAGAACTGTTTGAGAATGTGGTTAAAAATATTTTCGGCAATACCAAGATAAAATATCAGGACATGGAGGTTGATTTTAAAAAACCCTATCAAAAAGAAACTTTTGCCGGCTTGCTGAAAAAACATGCCGATATTGATTACGATAACGCTACCGATGAGGATCTGAGGACAAAGGTTGGAGAGCTGGGTGTTAGGATAGAGAAGCACGCTTCAAAAGCTGTTCTGGCTGATGAAATCTTCAAGAAAGTCATTAGGCCCAAATTGCTTCAGCCGACATTTGTTTCCGAATACCCCGCAGATATTCTACCATTAGCTAAAAGGCTGGATGATTCGGAGTATGTGGGCGCGTTTCAATTCTTTGCCGGCGGACTGGAATTGATCAAGGCATTCTCTGAGCTTAATGACCCCATTGAACAGATGAATCGTTTTAAAGCACAGGAAAACAAGCGCGCCAAGGGTGATGAGGAGGCGCAAGTTACGGATAATGATTTCATTGAAGCCCTTGAATATGGAATGCCTCCGGCGGCGGGTTGGGGGCTGGGCATAGACAGGTTCGTAGCTTTACTTACTGATTCTCACTCAATAAGAGAAATAATTCTATTTCCCCTAATGAAGCCCAAAGAATAAAAATATGTTGGATATTAAATTTATACGTCAAAATCCGGAGTTGATCAGTAAAGTAGCCAAAGACAAGAAGGTTGATTTGGACATAGATAAACTGTTGGCCGTTGATAAGAGAAGACGGCATGTTCTGCAGGAGCTTGAAGACAAAAGGGCCAAACAGAACTCGGCTTCTATGACATTACCGAAAACCCAGGAGGAGATTGATTCACTGAGGAAATTGAAAGAGGAAATTAAGATTTTGGAAGAAGAGATTGGGCATGTTCAGGCGGAATTTGAAGAGCTAATGTATATGGTGCCGAACATTCCAACTGAAGATGTTCCGGTAGGCAAGGATGAATCAGATAACAAAGTCTTACGCCAAGTAGGCAAGAAATCAAACTTCAGTTTCAAACCCAAAGAGCATTGGGAATTGGGCAAAAGTCTGGATGTCATAGACAATGAACGAGCCGCCAAAGTGTCAGGTGCCAGATTCACGTATCTTAAGAGAGAACTAGCTCTTTTAGAGTTTGCTATCATACAGCACACGCTCTCGGTATTGACCAACGAGTCTGCACTGAAAAAGATCATCAAGAAGGCTAAACTGGATGTGAAGCCGACTCCGTTCATTCCGGTAATACCTCCGGTTTTGATACGTCACGATGTTTTTCAAAAAATGGCGCGCCTTGAACCGAAAGATGAAAGATACCATATTCCGAGTGATGATCTGTACCTGGTCGGTAGCGCCGAGCATACTCTCGGTCCCTTGCATATGGACGAGACTCTTTTGGCCGATGACTTACCGATCAGATATATCGGATTCTCGACTGTTTTCAGACGTGAGGCCGGTTCTTACGGCAAGGACACAAAAGGTATATTCAGAGTCCATCAGTTTGATAAGTTGGAGATGGAATCTTTCAGTTTGCCTGGCGAATCAATCAAAGAGCAGGATCTATTCGTAGCTGTACAAGAATATCTGGTTGACTCTTTGGAGCTGTCTTATCAGGTCGTGATGATCTGTACCGGTGACATGGGTGGTCCGGATGCAAGACAGATTGATATTGAGACCTGGATGCCCGGTCAGAACAAATATCGTGAGACACATACTGCCGATCTGATGACTGATTACCAATCGCGCAGGCTGAGAATTAAAATTAAGGGCAAAGATTTCAAATCGGAATTAGTACATATGAATGATGCTACGGCTTTTGCTATTGGCAGAACGATCATAGCCATTATGGAAAATTATCAGACAAAAAAAGGAACTGTGAAAGTTCCAAAAGTTTTGCAAAAATGGATGCATGGTATTAAGGAGATAAAATGATACAGTCTAGGGTTTTTTATTAAACCCACGGGCCATCATTCTCAACATAATAAGAAAGAGAGACCATCCACAACCAAACATGACTCCTATATAGGTTGATTCATACGCGTTTCCAACTGCTATGCCAAGGGATATGGAGCTGCCAATCACACAAAATAATGCCAATATGTCATAATCTTCTTCACGCATCTTGTTACCTCGCATGGTATGTAAATGATCTGGTATAATAATACGAAGGTTATCAAAAATGTCAAACTTAATAAAAAATAATCACAAAACCTGGGTTGAGGTTTCCAAAGACGCGCTGGAGAATAACGTAAGGGTTGTCAAAAAACTTTTATCTCCTAAAACAAAACTGCTGGCAGTCGTAAAATCCAATGCATACGGTCACGGCTTGGTAGATACTGCCAAGCTTTTTTTGAAGTACGGAGTGGATTGGTTCGGTGTAGATAATCTTGATGAAGCAATCTTACTTAGAGGGAATAAGATAAAGAAACCGGTTTTAGTTTTGGGCCCAACTCCTCCTCGCCGATTTCGAGATGCATCAAAGCACAATATCAGTCTGACCCTGTATAACTTGGAGCCCGGCTTTGCGCGTACAAATGTGCCTTTTCATATTAAAATAGATACCGGAATGTCGCGGCAAGGGATATTGATACCGCAGATTAAAAATTTTTTCAGGGATTTGCCTTCCGGCACGAATATTGAAGGTATCTTCACACATTTCGCCAATGCCGATAATTTGCGTGATAGAACATTTCCGAATCTCCAGTTAGCTAATTTTCACAAAGCCCAGGAGGTTCTTCGTAAAATAGGCGTAAGACCCAGGATGAGGCACACAGCTGCAACCAGCGGCCTTTTAACGATGCCTGAGAGCCATCTGGACATGGTTAGGGCAGGAGTGGTTCTTTATGGCCTCTGGCCATCTCTGGAGCTTGCCAAGAAGTTTAAAGATTTGAGAACCGAGCCGGCTCTAACCTGGAAAACGACTGTGGTTCAGATTAAGAAAATTAAAAAAGGTACCTCTCTGGGATACGGGATAACCGAAAAAGTTAAAAAAGATTCTAATATAGCTATATTACCTACCGGGTATTACGATGGATACGATCGGGGGCTATCTTCTGTAGGCGAGGTTTTAATTAGCGGTAAAAGGTGTAAGATTCTAGGTCGTATTTCTATGAACCTCATGGTGGCCGATATCTCGAGAGTTGGGGGTGTAAGGACTGGCGACGAGGCTGTTATGATAGGACGACAGGGCAAAGAACGGATAACGGCGGAGGAGATGGCGAATAAGATAGATACTATCAGTTATGAGATAGTCGCTCGCATTAACCCGCTATTGCCCAGGATATATGTATAAAGATCGACTCAAAGCTAAAAAAAGAAAAAAAATAGTCAGTAAGATAATACTCGCAGTCTTAACCCTTTTAGTTATTGCGGCCGGTGTTATTTATATACTTTTTTTCACTAATTGGTTTGATGTCAGAAATGTTTCAATAACCGGGCCGGAAGACAGCTTGAGTTCGGATATTAGTATCGCTACGAATGAATGGTTGGATCGAGATTTTTTAGAGATACCCCGAAGAAACAACATCCTATTATTTTCTCTTGAGGAGCTATCGGCTACAATATTATCCCAATTTCCTAAACTAGATTCCGTAGATATATCCAGAAAAGATATGCATGAGATAGAGATATCTGCTAGCCAGAGAAAACCTATCGGTGTCTGGTGTCTCTCGGATTCAAATTCCTGCTTCTATTTTGACCGAAAGGGTATTGCGTATAGTGAAACGGGACAATCGGCCGGTTTTTTAATTCTGAACGTATTGGACGAAAAAGAGAGGGAGGTCTCTCTTGGTTCAAATGTAATTTCTCAAGACTGGCTTGAAAATATTATTTTAGCCAAAGAACTTCTTTCGAAGACAGATATCAATGTCTCGAGATTCAAAATACCGAAAAATACCTTTGACGAGTTCCATGCCGTGACCGCCGATGGCTGGAAAATATATTTCAGCATCTCCACTGATATTTCAAAACAAATATCGGCGCTAACCATTTTATTTAAAGAAAAATTTACGCCCGAGCAAATACGGGCTTTTGAATACGTCGATCTTAGGATACAGGACAGGATCTACTATAAATAACTATTCTTAACGGAAAATTGTCACCTCAGGTTTATTTGATACGGTAAATGAATATTGAGTTGCCTATGGTTCCTAGCGGTTCGTAAGATTTGAGCCAGAGATAGTTTATCTCATTGGGTATATCTTCAGGTCCTTGCGAGCCCTGTAAGAAGGTAGCGGAAACGGCGAGCCAACCATCGGTTTGGTTATTAGCCACGAAATCTTGAGCGTCCCGATATTTGGATGCCCAGAGACGTTCATAGGTTGAACCCATGTAGTATTGAGGATCGGCCCAGCCAAAGTAGTCGAATTCTATCTTAGGTATATTATTTTCTTTCACCCAGTTGCTGAATCTGACGAGGTCCTGGCCCCAGTCTAAGTTGGAGTCTACTACGAAACGATATCCGCCAGACGGACCGCCGACTGTTTGGTTGAAATATGAAAGGTAAAACGGATGCACACTGACGGTCTCGTAGACATACCAACCGGTAAGTGCGGATATGGTGATTATGAATGCGGTAAAAGCCTTTTTACTTTTAGCTCTTGCCGTCTCCGATAGCCTGGATATTTGTCCCGAGACCAGAATGATAGTGAATGGGAAGATGGGTAAAAGATGTCTGACGCCAATATTTAACGTACTCCTAATACTTATTGACCAATAAATTAACAACCAGAGCAACATCGCGAATTCTGTAAAATGTTTTTTTACGAAATCACGCCCTCTCCTAAATGATTCCCTTGACGGCCTACGCATTTGCCAGCCGAGCATTAAGAGAGCGATTAATACGAATCCCCACCAGGCCAATGATTCTTTTATGAAATATACGACAGGGAAGTAGTGACGCCAGCCGAAACGCTCAACATCACCCAGGAAATATACGGTATTACCTCCCACTGAGCGCTGAGTGACCATTAAGAGGCCCAATCCGTATTGCCCAGCCGCTCTGATGATTGGCTTGTCCGAAGCCCAAACCACCGGGTCGGCAAATAGACGGTTGCCGTAACTGGCTAATATACTGCTGGTGTCGCTATGCTGTTTTTCGGCGGGGTAGTTGTAGGTATGGAAATAGTAGATGGGCCAGACGACAGCTACGAAGCCGACAGCGAAGATTAATACGGTCAGGATGGCCGTTCTGACGGCACCCCATGTCTTGTTCCAAAATCCGTGGCTTGTATTCATGAAGCCGTAGATTAAAGCCAGAAGACCGAAAAACGGAACGAGTAGGAAGGTGGAGAATTTCGTTAACAGAGCCAGACCGAAAATTAAACTGGCTATGATAAAGTTTTTGCGATTCGGGGCCTTCAGGTAATCTATGAAATAGTAGGTTGCAATCAGTACGCCAAATAGAGCTGCAATGTCGGTAGTAACTAACCGGGCATGAGCTAGGACTGTCGGCGAGAAAGAAAACAGAATCAAAGCTATGATGCCCCCCCTATCTCCATAAAGTTTTCGCGACCATTTAAATACCAGGATGGCCGAAAGTATGAATAATATTAGGACTGGCAATTTAGCTAAGTTTTTTACCAGGTCCGCATCGTTACCGGAATTAAAGAGAAAGAAGCGTCCGAACTCCCATTGCCCGTTAATGTCTGCCTGCCAGAATCTCGTCTGAAAAACATCCTGATTGATATCAGTGAAAAGCAGCGGGATTGCTGACAGATCTTTTACCAGAGGCGGATGCTCTGGGTTGAGACGCATATCCTGTTTGACCAAATATGAATAGCCGGCACCTATATGAGGCACTTCATCGATGATTACCGAATCACCCCAGAAGCTATTTATAGCTAAGACAACAGCCGCGGTGATAATTACAGCGGCAAAAATTTTGATTGATTTACCCATTCTATTTTTCCAAAGGAATTATAACTGAACCTCTTGTAAACTCACCGTTCTCAAATTGCTTTTCGGTAAGATAAAAAATATTTTTTGCTTTTTGTTTCTCGGGAGTATAGGTGTCGGTAATGAACATGACTGTTTGAGCCGGCATCGGGATGCCATTAACTAGAGTCCCGGAAGTATTCACCAGAACGTACTTTTTAATATTCTGCGGCATATCATTTAATTGATTTCCGACATCGACATAGTTTTGATTAAAGGCACCGGGGACATTTTCATTCTTGGCCCATTGGTCGAAATATTTATCATAACTGGCGAAAGTTATGGCGATAAGAATGACGACAAGAGCGAAGATGGCCATGAATGAACTTTCTTTGAGCCATTTGCCTCGTATCGAATACTCGTGTACATCTCTGTCCCTATACCAGTCTCCCATCTTATCTATGATCCACCACAGCCCTTCTCCGGCGAAGATGAATACAACCGGAGCGACCAGTATCGCTCTTAAGGCATGGGGTATACCTTCGTTGGATAGAATGACTGGCAGCAGACCAACGAAGAACCAAGAAAGTAGAAGAGTGTGGACGGAAGAGAAATGTCCATGCTTGCGTTTAAAGAATTTTACCAGACTTCTTAAGAAGCCAAGAGCGAATAAGACGCCGATCGGCCACATGAGGAGAGGGGAACCGGCAAAGTTATGTCGCCAGTTGTGGTCTCCCACGAAGTTAAACATCGCCAAGGTTGTCCCGACATTTTTTACAAGTGTTCCTACTGGATTGTCTGATGAGGCAATGGATATCTGGGCTGTGCGGCCTAAGAAGTCGGAGGGGTTCTGATAATAGAATATACCGATAGGCAAAGCGACCAGGATGGTCACAACCATAAATAGGGCGAATCCTCTGGCCACCTGATTTCTCGTGAGCTCATATTTCCCGTGAGCAAAGTCTTTCCTGATGGCGTACCAGTAAGCCAAGAGCATGAATATTAACGCCAGAGGTATCGCTCGGAAAGCAATATATGTGTAGAAACCCAGACCCCAGAATATGCCGCTGACGGCAAAGGTCCATAACTTCCCGGACACTTTGCCCCTCCAGAAGAAATATATACCCCAGACTAAAAGCATTGGAGCCAGGATAGCTCTGAACCCGATACGCGAGAAAAGGATATGCCAGAATGATATCGCCATAAGATAACTGGAGAGGGCGGCTATCTGCCAGTTGAATAGTTGCTTTACCAGGAAATACAATCCCAGAACGGTCATAATGCCGGCGATGGCCGAGACAACCCTCAATGACCACACGTTATATCCGAATGCTTTCAAAGAGGCAGCCTGCAGCCAGACGAATAAACCTTCACGCCCGTTGTTCTCCGGATAGAATACTTTGTATTCTCCAGTCTCAAGAGTCTGTATCGCATTGTTGCCATTCATGGCCTCATCCGGATATAGACCCGGGGGAATCGTGTCTAACTGCCACAAACGAAAAACAGATGCGACCACTACGATAATGAGTACAATAACCCAGCGATTTTTCATTACTTTAATTATACCAGTCAAATTGTTTTTTAAAAATTCAATTCTCCACAAGCATTGACATTTTTAATAATTCGTATTACTCTTTGACTAGCTTTTTTCATTCCAGGAGGTTAATCCTATGTTCGTAATTATTGAGAATATGTTGCACGATCTGGGTCAGGTCATGGGCCCTTTTTCTACGGAAGAGGAAGCTAATACCGCCAGAGAGGAACGTCGCGAACTTTTTCCTCATCTAGGATTTGAGGTTTTGCTCGTGGTCTCCCCAGAGGAAGCTACAGAAAAACTCAGAGAGGACAATCTGGAGCTAGTAGATGCTCTTGATACTCTCCGGTGTAATCTGGAGAAACGGAAGAGACTACCCATAACTGACCCGCCGACTGAAGCTGAGAGATTGCGTCAGACCGGAACCATTATGCGCGGCCAACGTCTGCGGTCGTGAAAAATTGGAATGTGCAGGCCGCCGACCGTTCGGTGGCCTTTTCTTTTTATTGACACCCTAGCTGTGGTATGGTACTATTAAATTAGTTATCTAAACCCAGCCATTCTGGACTTTCTGGCGTGAGATCCCTGGGATAGTGTGAATGTGGGCCCGCCACAGATGTGGCAAAGAGTCGTGTTGTTTACCGTACCCTACCTAGTTTAGACGGTATACGGCTCACCTCGGTTACCAAACCGAACCAATGATAGGGCGCCATCGAGCAATCAACGAAGCCCACCGTAGTACCCACCCACACCACATCTTTCCAAAGGAGGATTCTCACCATGTTTGTTATTCAGCATCGGTTCTACAACGAGGACGATGGTCATCGGGATACCGATCTCATGATCGGACCCTATGCTACCGAAGAGGAGGCTGAGGCTGTGAAATCGGATCTGGAGAATTTCTTTCCCAGGCTCGACTTCGTAATCTCACAGTTGGATTCTCCAACTGGAGTTCTCCAATATCTTCGGGAGTTCCAAGAGGGGCGTGCCTGTTACTCGGGTCGTGTGCCGGAGACCCCCGAAGCTCTTGAAGAGGAAGCGGCAGAAGCTGCGTCGCCCGATGAGGACTGCGACTACGCAAAAGCTGTCAGGCTTACTCAAAGAGCCTGGGAGTTGCGTGAAAACCCCACCCCTATGGTTCAAGATGACTTCCAAGAAGAAGACTATTGAACCCAAAACCAAGACCTGTCGGATAAAAGACAGGCAGGCCACCGAGCGATCGGCGGCCTTTTCTTTTTAACTGTTGATTTTAGCGTTTTTCTTTTAATTGAATTGGTATATAATTAAATCAACGAAAGATACGATAGTTTTGTAATCATGCCATTGAATATTGAACAAGAGATAGCTCAGATAGAACAGAATTTAGCATCTAAGCGTGCTGAACTTGAACGCCAAAAAGAAGTCGGCGAGATTTCTGAAATTCCGCACGAGAAAGAAACCCTGAAAGAGGTGATCGGAGAGAAGATCGCCCCATCTCCCGCGCCCGTTACCCCTACTCCTCAGCAGCCAGTACCGATGTCGCCTCCGGCAGTAGAGACTCCTTCGTATCTCTCTCCCGAATTGAAAGATAAAGTACAGAAACTCGTGGATACGGCTTTTACAAAAACAATTGATGATGCGATCAAAGAGGCGAGGGCTACTAATAACCCTGCCTTGATTGACGCTTTTCACGATGCCTTGGTGGATGAGCTATATAGTCAGCTCGTCGAGAGAGGCAAACTCAAACAACTCTAAACAATGAGTCCAATTATTCTATTAGTCCTATCAATAGTTCTAGCTGTAATTTTCATTGCTGCTTTTGTCACTCTTGGTGGCCTAAGAACAAAAGGACAGGTGCAGAGAGCGCTAAACATGTCGCTCTTTTTAATTCGCGTACCGCGCGGATCTAACGAGGAAAAAAAACCCGACAGGGAATTAATAGGAATCTCTGAGCAGATGCTCTCGGGATTTTCCAATCTTCACTCCAGGGGTTGGAACAAATTCATTTATGGTGAACCATACGTCTCACTTGAGATCGCCGTCCATCATATAGGTGAGGAAACCCATTTCTATATCTCCGTACCCCAAAACAGCGAGGATATTATTGAGAAGCAGATCTATAGCTACTATCCGAACGCCGAGGTCTCCAAAGTAAAGGATTACAACATTTTTAATCCTCAGGGCGCAAGCGCCGGGGTATATATGAGGTATGAAAAGCACCCCATACTGCCGTTTAAAACCTATCAGCGACTAGAATCTGATCCCATGGCCGGAATCCTAACCTCTATGTCTAAACTGCAAGGAGAGGGAGAGGGCGCTGTATTGCAAATGCTAATACGACCGGCCCATGCTGAAGGCCAAAAAACTTTGGCGACCAAAACTGCGCGTGAAATGCAGACCGGATATCCATTTAAGGAAGCTCTAGCCAGAGCCCGATCGAAGAACAAAGAAAGCCAAGATAAAAAAGAAGAGCAAACCAAGACTGTGACCCCGGCAGACAGCGAGGTAATTAAAGCGGTCACCGATAAAGCTAGCAGACAGAATTTTGATGTGAACCTACGTCTTCTTACATCAGCTCCCTCACCTGAACGCGCTGAGCAGATGTTGAAAGATTTCCAGGGTTCATTCGTGCAATTCTCCTCTCCCGACTTAAACGGGTTGGTTTCAAGCAAAGTTAGCGGAAAAGCTCTGGACAAATTGGTGTACAATTTTTCATTCCGTCTATTCAATGATAAACAGTCCATGACAATGTCTACCGAAGAGGTTGTGAGTTTGTACCATTTTCCAATTTCTACTACTGCCGCGCCACGTGTGGCGTTCCTGAAGGCTAAATCTTCCGAACCGCCAGCTGACTTGCCTCAAGAAGGAATAGTTATCGGTAAAAATGTATTTCGCGGCCAAGATACCTCAGTTCGAATGACAGAGAATGACAGACGCAGGCATCTATATATCATCGGTCAGACCGGAACCGGTAAGACATCCTTGATGAAAGAGATGATCAGGCAAGACATTGAAAACGGAAAAGGGGTCTGTATCATGGATCCGCATGGCGAACTTGCCGAATACACCCTGTCCATAGTTCCCGAAGAAAGAGCCGATGATGTTATTTACTTCAATCCGGCCGATATCGAATATCCGCTGGGCTTGAACGTGCTTGAAATTGATCCCAGCCATCCGGAGCAAAAAACCTTTGTGATCAATGAGCTGCTTTCAATAATTGATCGTCTATATAATCTGAAAGAGACAGGCGGTCCGATGTTTGAGAAATATTTCAAGAATGCCATCTTGCTGCTCCTGGATGACTACGAAGGAGAAATTCCAGTTCTGGCCGACATTAGCCGTGTTTTGGTTGATGATATTTACCGACTCAAGAAATTGAGCCATGAAACTAATCCGCTAGTTAAGGAATTCTGGGAGTTGGAGGCCGAAAAAGCGGGCGGAGATGCCAGTTTGGCTAACATGGCGCCATATATCTCCTCCAAGGTAGACACCTTTGTTTCAAACGAATTCCTGAGACCGATAATTAACCAAAAGACCAGTTCCTTTAATTTCCGTGATGTTATTGATAACCAGAAAATACTGGTCGTGAATCTATCCAAAGGTAAGATAGGGGATATCAATGCTAATCTTTTGGGCATGATAATAGTCAGCAAGCTTTTGATGGCTTCCTTGGCTAGAGTGGATATGCCCGAAGATCAGCGTAAAGACTTCTATCTTTACATGGACGAGTTTCAGAACTTTACGACCGAGAGCATTGCCACTATTTTATCCGAGGCCAGAAAATACCGGCTTGATCTGATAATTGCCCATCAATTCATCAGACAGCTCAAAGATGACATCCGCGATGCCGTATTCGGCAATGTCGGTTCAATAATATCGTTCCGTGTCGGCGCCGATGACGCTGAATTTCTTAAGAATCAATTCGAGCCGGCTTTCAGCGCCCAGGACTTGATGAATATAGACAATTTTAACGCCCATGCTAAACTATTAATGAACAACCAAACTTCAAGGCCGTTTAATATTAAGACGGTCAAAGAGCAAGAGGGCTCTCCGCAGATGGTTTCATTCTTGAGGGAAAATTCTAGGAATAAATACGGAAGACCAAGAGCGGAAGTCGAAGCGGAAATTAGAGGCGGGAGGAAATAACAAATAATAAGTAATAAATGAGAAAAAGAGATATTGTCATAGCAATAATAGTTGGAATTATCACGGGCGCTATCTGGGCCGGTGTTTTTTTGAGATTAGGCGTCCTTGATTTCTTGAATATCGGCGCTGCGGTCTGGGGACTGGCAGTCCTGACTCCGATTGGATTTGTCTTCGGACTATACCTGGGCAAATGGCTTTCGGTCCGCTGGCGTATTTTCACTTCTTTTTCCCGCTTCGTCATGGTCGGATTCATGAATGCCGGAATTGATTTCGGTATTTTTAATCTTTTAATGTTCTGGACCAATATCGAAGAAGGCGCGGCCATATCCACCTTCAAGGGAATTTCATTTATTGCCGCTGTGATCAATAGCTACTTCCTGAATAAATACTGGGTATTTGAAGCTTCCGGTTCCGGCACAAAGGCCAAGGAATTTCTTACCTTCCTGGTCGTTACCGTCGTTGGATTATTGATCAATGTCGGTGTTACCTCCGGTATTGTCTTTACTGTCGATCCCCAATTCGGCTTCAGCCAATTGTCCTGGAATAATATTGCTGCCGTATTCGGATCATTATTCGGTTTGGTCTGGAATTTTATCGGTTACCGTCTCATCGTCTTCAAAAAAGAGGCTACTGTTGAAAATACCCATGACGAGGGGTAGAATAAAAGACTATGCAGGCCTTATATCGCAAATACCGTCCTACGATTTTTGGAGAAGTTGAGGGGCAGGAGCATATAGTGCGCACCCTGCAAGGGGCGCTGTCATCGGGCCGTATCGGCCATGCCTATCTGTTTTGCGGTCCCAGAGGTACCGGCAAGACCACAATGGCCCGTCTTCTGGCCAAAGTTCTTAATTGTACCGATAGAGACGAGGAAAAAAGTGGAGAACCCTGTCATTCTTGCTCCTCCTGCCTGGAGATACATGAGGGTCGCTCCCTTGATCTGATAGAAATAGATGCCGCCTCGAATAGGGGAATCGACGAGATTAGGAATCTCAAGGATTCCGCCATGGTGGCAGCCACATCCAGTAAATACAAAGTTTTCATAATTGATGAGGTGCACATGCTCACGCCGCCGGCGTTCAATGCGCTCTTGAAGATCCTGGAAGAACCTCCGTCACACGTAATTTTCATACTTGCTACCACCGAGCCGCATAAAATATTAGAAACGATACTTTCCCGAGTTCAGAGATTCGATTTCAAGAAAATAACAACTCAGAAAATAGTCGATAAGCTGAAACGTATTGCCAAGTCGGAAAAGGTTACGATTGAAGAACCGGCCCTGCTATCCGTGGCCTCGGTCTCTTCCGGATCTTTGCGTGACGCCGAGTCAGCATTCAGTAAACTGATAGCGTATACGGGGAACGAAATCACAGCTGATGATGCAGCCGAGGTTCTGGGCATCGTACCTCTTCAGGCACATGATAATCTCTTGAAACTGGTGCAGCATAAAAAAACAAAAGAAGCGATCACGCAGATATCGGATCTCTATGAATCAGGAGTTGATCTGGATAATTTTTTGAAGCAATTCGTGAAATATCTGAGGGTATCCCTAATGAATGCCATCAACCAACCGTCGCAAGCACCCGCAGGGCAGGCGACAGCGGCAGCATCCGGTTTCGATTTAAATGAAGCTGAATTTCTAATCAAAGCAATTAATCTTTTCGTAAAGGCGGGGAATGAATTAAGATTCTCTCCTATTCCTCAGTTGCCGATAGAATTGGCGATTCTGGAATTAACGAAGTAAAGATAAACATTTAAAGTGTCTGACGATACAACAACTCCAAATAATTCTAATGGCAACGACGAATTCAAGCCGTTAGCCAAACCAAGTTTTCATCTTAGCCGCTTTCTATTCTACTTCATCACTCTGGCGGTGTTGGTTATCATCTATCTCAAATATTCGGAGATAGAGTTTATTACCGAGGTATTCGCCCGCTCTAACTATATGTGGCTTGCAGTTATTATAGTCTTGCAGGCATTTAGCTATTATTTCCAGGCGCTTAACTACAGGGATGTGCTGCGGATGAAAGATTTGGAGGTTAAGCCTAAAGAATTGTACCCGATGTCGTTCGTAGTTCAATTCTTGAATCAGGCCCTTCCTTCAGCCGGCATATCGGGGCAGGTTTTTTTCGTTCAGTATCTTAAAAAATACGGCTTGACCGTATCGGAGGGTATTGGCCGGGCGCTGCTTGAGGTCATGACGCTTTGGATGGCCTTCGGCACCTTCTTTGTCATCTCATCCGTATTAGTTTTGAAAAAAAGCGCGCTTGGCGCTATTCCCGAAATCAGGTTCCTGATCTATCTTTTCATATTTTTCGCAATAGTAGCTGTTGGTGTATTCTTTGCTCTGCAGAGAAAAAAGAGGAGCAAAATGGCCCGATGGATAATAGATCGATTGCATCGATATTTTGAGAACAGGAAGAAAAAGAACAAGGGGAAGGGGACTGACCATAGCAAGCACGTTCAAATAATTTTTGATCAGTTTGGCAAGTCACTCAGCATTAGGAAAACGATAGATAGGCGGAAGAAATCATTCTGGATGGCATATTTCTGGCAAAATATGATTTTGCTGAGCCACATAATAACTCTCTATTTAATCTCTTTAGCCATTGGCCATCCGATAAGCTTTATTCTCGCGTTCGTAGTTTTCACATTGGTTAAATTTATTTCCATGATTGCTTTCGTGCCGGGAGGTCTGGGGGTTTTCGAAGGCGGCATGACCCTTATTTTCATCTCATTCGGGGTGCCGGCTAACCCGGCCTTTGCCATGACCATGCTATTACGTGCATTCACTTTCTGGTTTCCGATGCCGATCGGTTGGATTCTCTATCGCTATTATTCCCATAGAGAGGAGCTAGCCAACCCATACAAGGATTTGCTGAACAGTGGTGATACGCAGGGGGGAGAAATTAAAAACGAGCCACGACATTGATGCCGCGACTCGGGTGTGTGTTACACTTTTCGTAATGATGGGCAAATTGGAATATCTCTCATGGTCCGTCCACGATTGCCAATCGAATGACGCAATGTTTCGAAAAAAATATGCTGATCAGCTGGAACATAACCAAACTTACTATGATTCCAGTTAGAAAGAGCAGTTTTTCTTTCAACGTGGAAATCGCCAAGGTTGAAAGAAGTAGTACGTCTTGTGGAGATCAGGACCCTTCTCGGGATAAAACGGCGAATTTCTCCATCACAGAGAACCATTACGACCCCATGATTTTGAAGAAATTGTACCTGTCCTCCAAATTCGTTGCAAAATTGATTACGGGTTTCCTCTGGAATCGCCTGGCTAGTAAGACCGTAAAGATATGATAGGAAAAACCTGCCCATATCTATAGGTAACGGCTGGTCCTGAAACGTGAAGTGAGCTGCCAATGTTTCGCTGAAGACTTTTATAATCCCAGCCTCATTCATCTGTTTCAAAAGTTTTTCCTCTTCGGGAGAAAGCCTGATGGACCTTTTCTTTCTTTCTGGAGTCTCCTGCCACTCCGTTTCGGTAAGAGACCTTACATCTAATCGGGTTACTTCGCCCATGGGTTGCTCCACGGCGTCCAGGTATTTTTCTACAGGAATCTCTGAGAGAAGAGCTATTCTACGTACAAATTCGCTTCTTTTGGGGGAGACGTATTTTATGGCGTAGTACTTAAGATCTGTAGCTTTGGGGGCTGGTACAAGCTTGAATCCTAAATGACTTGCTGCAGACGATAAGAGTACGGTTGTTGTTTGCTCCAAAGCAGTACTATCTGTACCATTTCCCCGTATCGTATCGAGCTCGTGTTTGGCCAGGCAGTAGCTCAGCAGAGCTAGGTCACGAATCGTAAGACCGTCTCGATTCATAAGGTGTCCAGGCTGATCATGAAGTAGTTTTGCATACCTGAGAGTTGCCTCGAGATTATGCTCAAATCCATCGGTGATAGGTTTGTCTGCCATTTCTCGCTCCTTTTTGTTTGGTGTTGTTAAGTACTGACCACTTTTATAACAAGACTTGGAAGTGTTGTCAATGTTCTGTAATAGTTCCAAGGTGTTGATCCATTATATTCGATTGATTTATGGTGATTTTCGTGTCATAATTCAACTATTGCCGGGTCGTCTAATGGTCGGACTGTGCCCTTTGAAGGCATCTATCTTGGTTCGAATCCAAGCCCGGCAGCCAACTTGAGCATAGTTCGGATACCGAAGAGCATATGGAAAAAACGAAGAAAAATTTAGAGGTTATCAAGGTTTGGATTTTAGTTATAGCACCTTTAATTTTAGGTGGAGTTTCAATTTACTTCTTATTTCATAACAATGGCAATTTAACCCAAAGAGAGCTTAATCTAATAACTGGATTACAGTTTATCTCATCTATTTGGTTTGGTTGGGTGATATCTTCTATATTCTCAGAACAAGAATTTCAGCAAAGGCAGAAAAAATTTGCAATCTCTGCTTATAGAAGAATAAAAGAAATAGAAATTACTCTTGAGAGATTACTTAATCGTCTAGCATCAAAAATGTCTCGCAATCAAACCTTGAATAAAGAGCTTGATGTTATCAAGGAAATGGCACTGAGTCTTAAAACAACCACCCGTTCATCTAAGGCTGACTGGGCGGATATAATTGGAGAAGAGATAAAAACTCTTGAAAAGATTGAGGGGGTTGAACGCGAAGAAAGGACTGAGGGGGTTGAACGCGAAGAAAGGACTGAGCTGGCGCCTATTGACGATAACCAAAGTAGAACCGAGAAACTTTTGAAGAAGTTGCCTCCTTCATTAGAAATTCAAGCTCGTGAAATGAATAGAGATCGAATCAATAACGGTATTAAGAAACTAGAGACTGAACTAAGCGATGTCAGCTATATAGAGTTTGATGGTTTTTGGGATCATACTTTTGAAAAAGATATCTTTTCAATTCCGGTTGGTTCCACGGTTTTTGTTAGTGTGGATGATATAGCAGGAAGAGTCGGGACCCTTATTGCGCATTCAGATAGTGGGGAAGCTTTGGGAGTTATTACAAATAAAGGTTTGGGAAGTGCTTCTTACTCTGAATTTGTAGAGATGGTTATTGGGGCATTGGAAAAATCTAAATTTTCTGCAAAGTATGTGACCAGAGGACACGTTTATCTGCCTAGAAAAATAAGAGATAATGAGCGACACTATTTCAAGATTAGGGTAGAAAAATAGTCATCCGAGGAGGGTCAAAATCAAGATTAAAAATACACCTCGAAAACCCTTGCGGGGTCTAGTGTTTCAAAAATTCTAGTCCGAGGTGTCCAGCCAGTTTGAGCGCAGTTCTTGCGCTCAAGGAGCGTTGTAGACAAGTTGCTATGCAAATTTACTAGTTGCGTTAGTATAAAAATGTGAAAAATTCATTTAAGAAAATAGATAAATTTAAAACACATTTTCTTGTTTGGCGTACATTCTGGCTTTTTGTCGTATCCGTCAGTGTTTTTTATATCTTTTGGCGATATTCTAATTTAACGGTTCACGGTTATATATTCGGCAAGGGACAGTTTTTTGTAATAGAGCTTGCAGCCATTGCATTTATCTTCGTCGGACTCGTGAATTTTATCCTCAAACCGGGCAGAGAGTTTAAAAAACAAGAAATTCACAACCAGCCTTCCTGGGTGTTCTTTCTATACTGGGGCATCATATTCGGATCTTTTATAGCAGCCTTCATCGGTTATTTTTCAAAAGGATATGGGTATTGGTGGCCATGGCTTATTCTGGCACTTGTGGTGATACTCTTAAAATTGGCGAACGAACGATGGCGGATGATGCCAGACTTGGAATTTAAACGTTTTGCGGCAGGTGCCGTGGGATCAGATGAAGATAAATTAAATTTTAATCCTTCTGCGCAAAATGCTGCTCAAGGACTCTCAAAGTTGAATGATTACGTAAACGTGGTTGGTTTATACGGAGGGCTTGGTTTCGGCAAGTCCTCATATGCGAGGATGGTTCTTGAGAAATTTAACCACAAGGAAACCCTCTATACCTATATTTCATTAACAGAAACAAACGAGGCAAAAGATTTTTCTAAGTTATTCGCTGAACGATGGCTTGAAACACTTTCCGAACGATATCCAAAAGTAGACATTACCTCGTATCTACCATTCATGCACTCGATACTGCGTGAATCTGGGAATGGCTTTTTAGCTGAGATTTTAAATGTACTTTCTGTATTAAACTCTGGCCTAATTCGAACAAAGGCATTATTTTTCGACCAATTCTACAATAAGAAAAGACCCTCTTTTGCTTCTTCGTCGGTTGGAAAATTATTTGGCAATATTCCTGAGATTAAAGAAAAGCTTTGGATTGTAATGATTGACGAAATTGAACGCGGCCAATTTGATGAAATTTATCGACTTGTTGAAATTATCGAGCGTTTTAAAAACGAAGGAAGATCTGGCCTTCCTACCAAACTACTTTTTCTGCTCTGTATATCAGAACCTGATTTTGAAAACTATATAAATGCTTATGAAGATGTGGAGTCACGAGCCCATTCTCTAAGGACATTTTTTTATGAAGATCCAAAGAGTATTGTGCATAGAATCTTTCTTCCACCAGTGGAGCCTCAATTAAAACAAAAATTTGTTATTGACCTGTTTAATCAACTTACTAAAAAAGAAGGTGTTGATGTGCCAGACCAGATAACGCCAACTACAATCGGTAATCCGGCTGGATCTTTTATGAGCAAACATAGTGAAGCAATGGGGTATATTGTTGGCCTCCTTACTGATCATTCGCCTCGAGTTAGTGCTCGTACGGCTACTGCTCTACAGTTCTTTTATGGGTCTTTCCGTGATCGCACCGGAGGTTTGCAAAAAAATGCAATACGGTTTAGCGATATTCTCGCCCTCGAGTTTATCAAAATCCGATACCCGTACCTTATAGATTTTTTCGTGAAGACCATTCATTACCTTGTTGCACATACCGAAAGAAATAATTTAGAAGGGTACCTCCTTCGAGAAAAATTTAAAAAAAGCAAAATAGATCTTATTCAATGGATAAAAAATGTCACGGGCGTGAAGATTCTTGACTCTGAGAAAGATGAGGTTTCGCGTCTGGTCGGATTAGTTATGTACTACTATTTTGATTTCTTCCAAAAAGACTACGACACAAAGACAAAGGACCAATATTTCGGCACAACCTCATATCCAGAAATAATGCATGACTATCTCTCTCTTGTTTCCGAAAGCGTAGAAACAAGTTTCCGTAGATACAGCAAGATTTATCTAAATCACAAAAAAACAACCTCGAAAGATTTTTTATCAAAGCTAGAAAATAATGATCTAACTGGCTATGCACGTTTTTTGCACGATACTCCGAATGTGCCCCTGGGCTTGCATATCAATGTAATAAATGAATTCTGCAAACGATTCTTGAATCTACAGCTTAAACCAAGCGCAAGAAGCATGGGAGACACTGTCTTTGATGAAGCCGTTTACCAATTTATTTTTCAGGTACTCACGGCAGTAGAAAAAGATAGAAGCGATGACTTTCCGTCTGAAGACCTAAAACATGTTTTTCAGGCCATTAAAAAGGTTTTGCTATCAAAAAAGATCAATATTGGAGCAAAATATACAATTATTAACTCATTTGCTAATAACGAAAGGGGCGGAGGAAGTAGTATCCATCAGCGACTAGAATCGGCGTTTAATGAACTTTTAAGACACTATTCTGCCGAACTTAAAAAGATAATTAATGCAGTTTTTGTTGACGCAGATAAAAGGTACTTGAGCGGCAATAGACCTATTTATGAAAATGAGGAAAACTTTTTTTACGTTTTATATCAAGGGTGGTCGGGCTCAAAAGACGCTAAAGAAGAGATAAGGAAAATACGAAGTGCGGCGCGGCGTAAATTGATAGATTACCCCGATGCCCTAAAACTTTATTGGAGCCGTTATCCAGCCAAGGATGATTGGAGAGATCTAAAGGATGCATTAATAGACGATCCGTTTTTTTCTGGCAGGGAAGTAAATAATAGTTTGTATATGCCATTTGAAACGTTACTTTCAGTCACAAAACAATCAAAGATTGCTGACAAGGAAATAAGAGAGAAGCTGTCATTTTGGGAAAGTGTAAAACACGACCCAAAAGTTAAAGAACTGTTTTTGTTGAAGGACGATACTACAACCCTAAGGGCTGTTTTGACAAGGCGTGGGTTATTAATGTCTGTAGATAAACTCAAAAAGAAAAACGATAATGAGGTATCTTAAACTAAAACAATATTATCTTGACCTCTACGACCGTCACACGGTCGAACATTGTCGCAGGACAGATGTTTCTTTCGGAGGATAATAAAAACTTTCTGCCTCCTAAGAAATTAACTGAACCCCAATCAGTAAAGGAAACAAAAGATGGGAAAGACTGGCATCGTCTGGAACCATGGTACAAATTTGCAGATCCGTATAAATATCTCAAAGGCTACAAAATTATGAATTACCTCAAGGTGACACAAGAGGAACAACCTGCAAATGAGATACAGTGAGACACACCACTAAAATCTGTCTCATTTGCCCCTGTTTTGGATGTGTCCGAGGTGGGCCCTGGTGTTGGTAAAATAAAAACGTCCAGAAAAGCCGATGGTGGCCTTACCGGTGGATATCCGAGCCCGAGTTGGCCACCAGTAAAACTTATGTTATCAGGAAAAGCCAGAAAAGAGTTCGGGGCGTTGTACAAAGACCTCTCTTCTTGGAAATAAAAGAACACGTTTAAAAACGTGGTTTATTTCGGTTAAGCTTGAAAAATCAAGTAAAAAACTACATCTTAAAATCTAATTAGGGACTAGTCCGAGTCCTAAACGCATTCCGAGGTAAATAAAAAGGACCTGACCTCTTTTACTCTTCTAAAACATAATTCGGTACATAAAAACGTAACCATGTAGAGCCTCAGCTTCAAGCTTAGGCTCTTTTTATTTCCCCTAAAACCCCTCCTCCAAGCAGTTAAGCCATTATTGACAGTGAGATAAATTATTGATAGACCTTTCGGATAGGCCTTGGGATTTTTTAGAAAATTGGCGGTCGATCAGGGTCAAAATAATAGTTAAAAAGGTTAAAAAATTATGAAATCATTAATTTCTTCAATTACAATCTTAGGATTGGCCGGTATGATGGTAGTAGTCGGAGTTGGCGCAGCTACAGAAGCAGATGTTTCTGCTACGGTAACTGCAGAATTTATTACTATTTCGGTCGCAGATGGCTCGGTTCCGTATGGAGTTTTGGCTGTCAATACCAATCAAGATACTGTAACTTTGGCTGACACTCAGGTCGTGACAAACAATGGAAATGTTGATGTGGATCTGGGAGTTAAAAGCTCTGATGCAATCGGTGGAACTCAGTGGAATCTAGCGGCAACAAATGCAGCGTTGGATGATTTTACGCATGAATTTGCTCCTGATGGAACAACATGGGCATCATTTGATGTAGACAATACTACTTATGCATCTCTTGCAGCCAGCGTTACAACCACTCAAAATCTTGATCTAAGAATCAAAACCCCAACTTCAGTGACTGACGGTACAGAGAAAACGATCACCGTAACGGTTCTTGCAACTCAGTCCTTCTAGAGTTCTCTCGAGAGAAAATAGAGGCAACTCTATTTTTAGCCCTTCGACGGGCTCAGGATAAACGCTTAATTACCCCCGGCTAGCTTGACTAGTCGGGGGAGTAAGTGCATGATTTTACATAATTAAAAGAATAATTAAAATTTTAATAATACCTCTAGCATTCACAGCGGTGTTTGGTTTTGATTATGGCAGAGCTAAATTGGATCTGCCTGTTTTCGTGAAAGAAGAACAGCCCCTTAAAGCACCCCGCCCTTTGTATGTCCCGGATGAAATAATCGTTAAATTCAAAGATGGCGTAAACGAGAACGCCATTAGAGAATTGGAGCTTAACCAGGGGCTTAAAGAGAAATACATTAGCCCATTTGCTGGATTCAGGGTGCTCAAACTTGCCAAAGGAAGATCTGTGCTTGAAACGGTAGCTGTGTTTGCCAATAATCCGCTAGTAGAATTTGCAGAACCAAACTATATTGCATACGCTTCTTTTGTTCCCAATGACAACATATATTGCCTCCAGTGGCATTTGGATAACAGTTTGGAATGGAATTCAGGAACCGAAACTTGCCAGACAGGAAGTAATCCTTTCGGCGGCATTCATATGGAGAATGCGTGGGATATAAGTACTGGAAGTTCAGGAGTCATAGTGGCGGTCGTGGATACAGGAGTGGCATATGAGAACCATTCGGCTCCTGCCCACTGTCATGTTGATACTTACAAGGCCTTTTCCGGCAGTTCCTGGTGGTGCGGGTTAAATGAGTCAAGCTGGATTAATGAACCTGGCTACGGCAATGGGTGGAGAGACTATCTTCAGCACTCTTTTGATTTAACTTCAGCTACGGGGACTGTTACTTTTTCATACCAATACCGGCATGATTTAGAATTTACCCAAGGGAGCGCCTTTGACAAGGCATTTACGGAAATTTCAACTGACGGGGGAGATAATTGGACTATTTTAAGGACATATACAAAAGACAGTAAAGTGAATGGGTCCGTTGGCTGGAAGTCAGACTCTTTGAGCCTGACCAGCTTTGCTGGTAATAATGTTCTTATCAGGTTTCGGGTGTTCACGGATGATACTGTCAGTGATGAGGACGGGTTTCTCAATAGCGATGGAGCGTTTTTCGTTGATGAAATTACATTAACAGACAGCTCCGGGACGTTATTTTTTGATGATGTGGAGTCGGGGGCGGGAAGCTGGGAGGCCACGCAGTATATACAGGCACCAGATTTAGTTAACACAAGTTTTTGGGTAAATACAGGTGAGACTCCCGGAAACAATATTGACGATGATGCAAACGGGTTTATCGACGATGTGAACGGTTGGGACTTTATCAATTCAGATGGCCACGCTAACGATGACAGGGGCCACGGAACTCACGTCGCGGGCACAATTGCGCAATCAACGAATAATAATCTTGGCGTTGCTGGTGTGGCATTTGGTGCCACCATCATGCCGATAAAGGTGCTGGGCAGTGACGGGTCCGGCTCATTCGCCCAGGTCGCGGACGGTATTGATTATGCGGTAGCTAACGGAGCACACGTCATTAGTATGAGTCTCGGCGCATCGGTCGGGTCTACGGTTATAGAAAATGCCGTAGCCAATGCTTTTAATAGCGGGGTAACAGTTGTTGCTGCCTGCGGAAATGCAGGGTCTTCGGACTGCGATTTCCCTGGCGCCTATAATTCTTACGTAATTGCGGTAGGAGCTACCCAATACAATGAGGCTAAGACGTCATACTCAAGCTTTGGCCCAAGTCTGGACATTATGGCTCCCGGCGGGAACACGGGAGTTGACCAGAACAGCGATGGTTTTGCCGACGGCGTATTGCAGAATACATTTAGTGATACACCCGTTGACTTCGCTTATTGGTTCTTCCAGGGAACCTCAATGGCAACGCCTCATATTTCAGGAGTGGCGGCCCTCTTATTGGCGAAAGACGCAAGCCTGACTCCTAGTCAAATTAGAACAGCCATAGAATCCACGGCCGACGATTTAGGCACGGTGGGCAGGGATGATACCTTTGGCTGGGGGTTGGTGAACGCAAAGGCGGCACTGGACAGCATTGCGGCAGTTTCTATCAGCTTAACCACAGCCGGCGCCATGGATTTTGGCATTCTACCGTTGAACAGCACCCAAGATACCACTGTCTCTGGCATAAATGATGTGCAAACTGTTATAATAAATATAGGACCGGTCAATTTAGACGCTAAAAGCACCGTTTTTTCAGACGGTGCTAATACTTGGCTATTTGGTGCGACAAACGGAGCTGACCAAGTTAAGTGGGAATTTTCACCCGACGGCACTACCTGGACTACTTTTTTAGCAGCCGATACGCTTTCTGGTTTAGCAAATAACGTTGCTCAAGGGGCTACCCAAGATTTATATTTGCGTGTTACTATGCCGACTGGAACTTCTTCTTCAAATCAATTTGGTTCTACCGTAACCATTATGGCTACCACGCCTTAATTCTGTTAAATAATTTTTATGAAAATAATAATTTTATTAATTACATCATTTTTTATAGCTTCGGTGTCCCTGGCCGGTATTGGCGTTGGAGTTAATCTTGGCAAAATAGAAATTGACGAGCCTATTCGACCGGGCGGGATTTATAATTTTCCGTCCATCGGAGTAATTAATACTGGAACCGAGTCGGCCGATTACGAACTTGCAATTACTTATCACCAAGATCAGCCAGAGATCAGGCCGCTTCAAGAATGGTTTAGCTTTAATCCTTCCTCATTTCGTTTAGAGCCGGGTGAATCTCAAAACGTGACAGTTAAATTAACACTACCAACCAAAACCAAACCCGGCGACTATTTCGCCTATTTAGAAGCTCATCCGGTCATTAAAGCTGGCCCCGGCACCACTATCGGCGTGGCTGCCGCAACTAAAACTTATTTTTCAGTAGCCCCGGCCAACGTTTTACAGGCAATAACCTACCGGATTTCTTCTTTCTTGACTGTTTACGCTCCCTGGACATATGTAGTTTTAGTAGTAGTTGCGGGAGCTGTAATTATTGCTCTCTTCGGGAAATTCTTTAAATTTCAAATTAATATAAAAATGAAATAAAAAATGAACGGACACTCACAAGTTATTTCTATGCCAAAGTACACAAAAAGGATTTTACTTATCCTTTCATTAATTCCCATTTTACTTGTTTTTATCTTCCTCGGGTTAGATTATTCCAGAAATCAACTAGCTTCACTTTCTAGTATTATTGTCGCCCGGGTAACTATCAATCCTTTAGAGGTTAACGTTTCTGCTCCAGCAGAAGCTGAAACAGGTAAGGCCTTCAAAGTAGAAGCAAGAATAATTAACAAGGGAGAGAAAGCAATTAGAAACGCAAAGGCAGAAATTTTTCTTTCCGAGGGCTTATCTCTTAAAAGACCTCCAGCTCAGAATTTGGGCGTGATCCGAGGGAAAAAAGAAAAAATAGTTTCCTGGCAAATTCGAGGAGAGATAACGGGTAACTATTTTATTACTGTTAAAGCGGCCGGGAGATTGGGAGTTGGAGAGATAAATAGTGAAGACAGTATCATGGTTAAGATAATTACAGGAACATCTCCAAGACAGAATAACTTCTTTGAATTTTTCCAAAGATTTTTTGACTTTATTCAGTAATGAGACACCCTAAAAGTGTCTCATTTGTCTCATTTTGACCCCGACCGAGACGGGTCAAATTGCCGCTGGAAAGGACCTCAAAAAAACCCTACAATGCTTGTATATCACTGGTTCTAGCCCGAGGATGCCAGCCACGTAGAGCGAGGTTCTAGCGCCCGAGGTGGTTCGAGTCCCACCTTCTCCGTCATATAAATTTATTATCGAACGTGACTCGAGTGCCTATAAGCGTTGATTTTTGGCATAAAATAATCGATAGTAAAAATTGAGTAAAGTAACTTCGCAGGTTGTAAAGTATAAAATAGCACTATGATTGATAACTATTTCTACATAGATGGTTCAGCACTTCAAGCTCAAATAAGAAAGCTTAGGAGGGCCCGTCCGAGTTTTAGGGAAAGAAAACTCAACCCCTTAAACTTTATACAATATTTTACTAGGGCACTGGCTGATCTTGGATCGGATGAATACAAAAGAGGTGTGTTTTATTTTCCAAAGGGTAGTAATGCAGAAGTGAAAGAATATTTTGCAATGCCGGATTTTAAGAAAAGCGGTTTGGTTAGGGATATACATTTTAAATATTGCGGTAAAAAGCTAAAGGGTTCTGAAGCATTCAATAAATTTGTTTCAGAAAAAGTGCCGTCGCAATGGCATGATAGATGCGCAAAAAGCGAAAAGGGTGTAGATATAGAAATGTGTTGTGATGCTCTAAAGCTAGCTGCAAACGACAAGCTAGAGAGGTTATTTTTATTAACCAATGACCAAGACTTCATCCCGCTATGCAGAACACTGAAAGACTTCGGAACCAACATAAGCCTTTTGCATCTGTCAGAAGATACGAAAGTTAGCAAAGATCTAGTGGAAGAATGTGATACTTATGATTATGTTCCAAAAGAACAACTTGAAGGTATGTTTACTAAAGCACCCATAAAAAAATCTAAAAAGAAAATAGTAAAAACAAAGAAAAAAATATGATGTTATTACCTCAAACAATGTTAGAAATAGTGCAAGCTGGAGGAGGTCTGATTATAGACCTAAAAACGCAGGCTATTTTGCCACAAACTCTTTTGAATCTGGCTAGAGCTGCTGCGATTTCTGGTGCAAGTATTACTATAAAAAATCCGCGTTTTATTCTCCCTCAAAATTTAAAAGCTATAGCAGCTGCTGGTAGAGGCAGGGTTATCTTCGAGATGTAAGGGAGATATAGCTTAAATATCTCTCCGACCCACGTGCCTAAAATCGCAATGGAAAAAACCTCTGAAAAGCCTTACACTGCTTGTATATCTCTGGTACTAGACCCACATGGTCATCTATCTTAATATAGATGGACCTAAACCAATTCTCTACAATATTTTCTAAAGTATATTTCGTATGTAATCGCAGAGCCGATAAAGGTTATTGTGGTAGCGATGGCGGCGCCGAGCATGCCGAAGTGTATAACGAATACGACGTCTAAGGAGAGGTTGATCGTAACAAATATAACATCGGCGATTTGAGTGAATTTATATCTTTTTAATGCATCAAATAGCGCGGCGTAAAATGAGCGGTATAGAACAAAGAAAGATGCAATAAGCAGAGTCATTATAACCGGAATCGCATCTTTATACTCATTACCATAAATAGCATTAAACACAGTAGGTAATATAAGCATAAAACCGGCCAAGGCAACGGCCCCCAAAGCAAATATCTTATATCTCTTATTATATAAATAGTCACGAATCTTTAGTGTATTGTTGACGTTATGAGACAAAAAAGGAAGGAAGTACATTCTATTTATACCAATAAGGATGATAACTCCTTTAAATATCTGATAGCCAAGATTGTAAACACCAATATCACTAAGCGATACAAAATATCTTAAAACTAGATTATCTCCCCAGCTTATAAAATAAATAGCTGTACCGCCCATCATCGTCCATTTGATATAATCAAACATCTTCCCAAAAAGTTCCTTATCAAATGAAAGCGGTAATAGTTTACTGCGCTCTAATTTAGGCAGCATAATAAGCGCAGCCGTAAGGGGAGCAATGAATAGCACGAGAAAGATATTCTGAAGATTAAGGGTGAAGTAAAAGTACAAGACCAATATTAAGGCAACGGAGATAACGCCGTTAATAATGCAATAGAAGGCGTGTTTAAGTTTCTTTTTTAAGCACAAGAAAATGGTCTCAAAGAAATAGCGAATACCCATGCCGATATAGGCAAAGAAAAGGAACATGAACTGGGTTTTAGTAATAGCGGCGAATTGAGATAGGGGATTTATAAATATAAGCGACAATAGAGCAAAGAAGCCGATAGAGAAAGCAAGGATAACCAAACGAATGGTTAATGTTTTGTTTATCTTATTTGATTTTTGTAATTCCTCCGATGCATAGACAATAAATGGTGTTTGAGAAGAACCGATTAGAAGGGCGGTAAAGAAATAAACGATCATTATGCTCAACGCATAGGCACCGAATGCTTCGGGAGCAAGAAACCTAGCAACTAAAAGCGGAACCAAGAACATAAATCCTTGGCCAAGAATTTTTAGAAAAGCAAAAGTAAGAAAATTTTTGCCGTATTTTAAGTTTTTTATAGTTGATGTAATCATAAGATATCGTTTTTATCCATAGGTACGATCCAGGTGCAATAGTTCGGATTATCGTTAATGCAAAATTTAGCAAGTGGCTCTTTCTCATAATATTTTAAAATAGGTGTGCTGGCAGCTATCCTAGCATATTGATAGCGCCTGCCCGCATTATAGGCCTTGAGTGCTTTAGTGAATATTTTGTGACCATCATTGGATAAAACAAGATAATCAATATCATATTCTGGCGTGAAGGGGTTGTGGGCACCTCGCCAGAATATGCCAGCTTTAGAAAATTCATTAAAGCCTTCTCTGTCAGACCAGACAACAATACCCTTTTGATCTATAAAATCTTTTGTCATTTGAACCAATTCATAGCCGCCATAGCCCCACCCTCCCATGGTCGTTGTATCTCTAACGTTTAACGGATTGTTGTAATGAAGGTAAAAAGGACTAACCATTATTGCCGTTGATGCAGAAGCTATTAACAGAATACTTATGACCATCTTTTTATATTTGGTTAAAGACAAAAATGTAAGTGTGGCAAGGAGGGCATATAAAGGATAGAGCATTATTTGATATCTTGCTGAAATAGCAAACCCACCCAGTGCGGCTCCGACTATAAATATAATTACCGAGGATAGGATGGCAAGTGATAGTAGCTGGTGCTTGCGAGTGGAATCTTGTTTAGTAAATTGGAGAATCAAGAAAGTAATAAATCCGGCAAGAATGGGCAGGGTAAAAGTAAATAAGAAAACGTAAGCCGATGATGCAAGCGTGGGCAAGAAATCTGCGTTACCTCTATCGTAAACAAAGAATTTATAATATTGTGGATCAAAATTGGAATAACCGGTGAAGAGATTAATTAACAAATAGATAGTGGATGAGATAAAGAAAATACCCATGGCCTTAAGGGTAAATGTACCGATATCTATTTTCTTTCTTATATATTCGGTAATGCGTCCCCTAAGCACCCACAGTTCAAAAATAATCAAGACAATAGCCAGACCAATAATGTTTCTACCAGAAGAAAGAATATTTGCGCCAAGAGTTCCTTTTAAAACCTGTTGGATATTTACCCACGTTGCCGGGAACAAAAGAGCATAAGTAAGAATAGATATGGTAAATATCTTAATGACATCAAAAAACCTTCTTTTGAGTTGTTCTTTGTCTATTTTATTAATGAGATACTCAAGATAGATAACAGCCAAGAATACAGGGTAAAAGATAGTAACGAAATATTTTGATATTAAAGCCAGGCCCAAGAAGAGTCCGGTGTAGATGACGTATTTTTTATGGTTAGTAGACAGATACAGGAAGAAAGTAAGGAATGCTAAAAAGCTTGTATTCCATAGTGTTGCGTCGGGATTAACAATCTGACTGATACCTATAATTATAGGATGAAGGGCGATAAAACCAGTGGTTAAAAGGGCATAGTTCTTATCAAGCAATCTTTTTGTAAATGTATATATGAGGAAGAGGGACAGAAAATTAAAAAGTAAAATCGGCAAACGCCATAGAAAATAGAAGTTTTCAATAGTATCTGGAGTATAATTGCTCGGATTAGTAAAAAGATGAGTGATTCCAGCTAAAAGAGATGGAAGGACTCCTGGCTTATCGTTTATGAAAGTATTTTCCCAATCGGTTGAAAGGAAAGACTCATAGAGTTGTGGCACTCTTGTATTAAGCCATTTGGGCTCATCAACACTCATAAATGATCCCAGATGATCCAACCCAAGCAATAAAAAGGTAATCGCTATTGCAACAAGAATTCCACTATAAAACCATCCTTCATTACGCATCCATTTAATTAGATTGAACCTTGGGACCCTAAGTTTTATTAGCCCCCTTTTTGTCTTTTGAATTATTTCTTTGGTAAGTTCAAACTCGAACCTTAGGAAGTAAAAAATAACCAAGCCCAAAATACCTAAACCAAACATAAGTTCAACCGGATTACCTTTGGGACCTGCAATTAAAAAGATTAGGGCCGCAATTCCTATTAGTAGAACAAACCAGCTTAATTCATGCGCTTTATTCATAGTTTAGAATTGATACACCCAGATTTTGTTTAATGGTCCTTCTCCCGAGTTATATATCTCTCTTATCTTCGGATGATCTGTAATGTCTGTTAAGTTTGCGCCAAGCCGTATCTTTGCCATTCCGTCTATGATGATAAACCCATTATTATTTCCTACTAATTCATTTAGGTGCTCCCTGTCTTTTATTATCGGGGCATAGACATAAAAGTCATATTCATCATCAACGATAGTTTTTTGAAATTCTGATTTTTTGCCGCTTAAGCTTATTGGTAGCCAATATCCTTTCTCACCAAGATATATATTAGTTAGATGAGCGTAAGGGGATATAACAATATCATTTTCTTTTTTATTATCACCGATAAGAGCATAGGCGGTTTTAAAATCTGGTCGGGGAGAGTCAAATTCTGATTGATAAAAACTCTGCGGAATTAATACTATCTGACCGGAGAATATAATTGCCAAGATCAATATGGCAGTAAGATTTGTTTTAAGGCATTTAAATCTAGATATTAATTCAACAATTCTCCAGACGGCATAGACAGCGAGCATAACCACCAAAGGATAGATGGGGAAAATATATCTCATCTGAATCAGGGGGCCGTAGAACATGATCAGCATCAAGGGGAATAGAACATTGATAGTTAGAAACATAACCGGCCAGAATTTTTTCTTATCAAAAATGCTAATAAGAATACCGGCAAGCGCGGTAAAAGTGATAGGCGCTAAATTATCAAAAAGGAAATTAATATATATGCCGTTGAAGTCATAGATGTCCAGATTGACTAAGCCAGTTATTATGAGTAACGCGGAAAGTGCGGCTAATGACAGGATGGCTATAAGGGGGTTGCGAATGTCTTCTATCTTTTTAGCGATCAGTATTTTGTAAGCAAAGAACGTAATGACTAATCCGGGTATAAAAACTATTGCGATATTATGGCTTAGATAAGCCAAGGCAAAAGCGGCCAGCGTAAGTAAAAGATATTTTATATGCTTATAATCCAACCATTTCCAAAGATAGAACAAGCCGCCTAATATAAAAAACTGAAGACCGATATAGCCGCGGACTTGGCGTGACCAATCAATTTCCCAGTATGATAAAGCCACTATGGCGGCAGCTGTGAGGGCTACGACATTATTACCGAAGATTAACCTGCTTAAAAAATAAGCTAAGAGTATGACACCAAGACCAAAGATAACTGAAGATAATCTGACCACCCAAGGATTAATTGGATCTAGTCCGCTAGCTTTTATTACGCCAGCGGTTATATATGTATGTAAAAAGGAATTAGTGTAAATTTTTCCTGAATCAAGTTCGGGGTAGCCTTTCTCGGCAGTTGATAGAGCGGCATTGATCGAATAGCCCTCATCTATCCATAATGATTGTTCGCCCAGATTCCACACCCTTAAAGTAAAGCCGGCGAGAATTATCACAGCCAAAATGACCAAATAATAATTTTTTGGTTTTGAAAAAAAGACCTTGAATTGTCTAATATTAATGGGCATATATAGAGTGTGAGACCAAGCACTAGTATGCCATAAATTAGAGTTATTGACAAGATATTGACTCCATGATAAATTAATCTATTATTATGCTTCGTGTTATTAGGAATATAAAGAGCTGGAAAACAAGTTAATTTCAACCCTATTGACATCCTACGGGGCATCAATTACACTAATTCGATAAGTAAAACATCTAAAATCACAATGAATACTATAAATAAAAAAGCAGAGAAATTTTTAAAGAGATTTAGCCTTGATACTCAAAGGATTCTTGTCGTAGTAATAATGGCTATGCTTTTAAGCGGAGGTATCGTTTATGCTGAGTTTAACCGTGAAACTGGTTCTCTTGGCTATGGCTATGGTTATGGCTACGGTTACGGCTATGGTTATGGAGTCAATGACGGCAGTTACAGAACCGGCGGAAATGATTTAGATCAATACGGTTACGGATACGGTTATGGTTTCATTCCATTCCCAACATCATCTCCGACTCCAACACCTACACCTACTCCATCCCCAACACCGACATTATCTCCAACTCCAACACCTACCCCCGGAAATAACGGCGGAGGCGGCGGTGGTGGTGGATTCTTCCCAACTCCAACCCCGACTCCTCAAGTTGCCGGTGCGGCTACTGAGAACTTTGGTTTAAATGAAGGCGACTTGATAAGAGCAGCCGAGGCGGGTGACCCTGATGTATACATAGTGAATGGATGGGGTTTCAAGAGATTGTTTCTGAATCCTGTCATCTTTGGCTTCTATGGTCACTTGGGTGGATATAGTTCAGTTCAAAACGTAACTGCTGACGCCAGAGATGCATTCCCATATTCTGCTCTTTATAGGAATTGTGAGGCCAACGATCCTAAGGTGTATGCCCTTGAAGTTACAGACGAAGACGAAGGATTGCTTCACTGGATCAATATGACACCCGAACAAGCACTTGCTGCTGACTCGGACTTCTTTAAGAAAGTATTTTGTGTAAATAGTAGCGAACTAAACTGGTATACTGTGAGTTCGGACTATACTTCTCTAGACCAGGTGCAGGACTATAAAAGAGATTAAAAATAGTAGATTGTAGTTAATAAAAACTCGCTACACTAGTAGCGAGTTTTTATTAACTTTACAAAACAAGCGAATTTACTGGGTGACGTACCCCGTTCTGCATGAATTTATTGACATTATTATCCAAGTAATGTATAATCTGAGGATATGAAACTTTCGATAATAGTGCCTATATACAACGAAGAGCACAATGTTCGTGTACTTCATGAACAGATAGTAAAAGTCATGGAAGAAAACTCTTATGATTTTGAAATTATTTTTATAAACGACGGCTCTACGGACAATAGCCTTGAAATCATGAAAGGCCTCCGTCCTCTCAATATAATTAACTTTAGGAAGAACTTCGGACAAACTGCCGCAATGGATGCGGGCTTTAAGATCGCAAAAGGTGATTATCTTATAACCCTTGACGGTGACCTTCAAAATGACCCCCAAGACATACCCAAGATGATTAAACATCTTGAAGATAGTGACGTTGATATTGTTTCTGGGTGGAGAAAAAACAGGAAGGACTCTTTTTCAAAAAGATTCGTTTCTCGTGTAGCTAATTACTTGAGAGGGATAATGATAGTAGACGGTATCCATGATAGCGGATGTACTTTAAAGGTTTATAAAAAAGAATGTTTTAATAATTTAAACCTATACGGTGAGATGCATCGCTTTATTCCCGCGCTTCTTCAAATTAAAGGATTCAAAGTGGGAGAAGTGGTGGTAGCTCACAGACCGAGGGTAGCTGATCAAACTAAATATGGTTTTTCTAGAACCGTGAAAGGTTTGTTAGATATGTTGTCCGTAGGCTTTTGGAATAAATATTCTTCAAGACCGCTTCATTTATTTGGAACATTTGGTTTTATTTTAATGTTTATATCTATACTGGCCGGCATCTGGGCTGGTTATCTTAAAATTTTTAGGGATGTTGATCTATCCAACACCTTCCTCTCTGAGCTGTCCTTATTCGGATTTCTAATCGGTATCCTATTTATAGTTTTCGGATTGTTAACTGACATGCTTTCTAAAGTCTACTTCTCTGAATTAAAAGAAACTCCCTATAACATTAAAGATGTGATTACTAACGATAGAAATGAATAATGTTATTACAATTAAAGACAAACGAATCGGTCTTAAGGGATATCTAGTGATTGATTCGGAAATTAACGGCTCATCTACCGGGGGCATAAGAATGCTCCCTAATGTTACCCTGAAGGAAATTAAAGATTTGGCTCAAGTAATGACTCTTAAGCAGAGCTTTATTGGTATACCAAAAGGCGGAGCAAGAGCTGGTATTGTTGTTAAAAGTGATGCTTCCGAACATAGAAAACAGCAGTTGTTAAATAAGTTTGGGGAAAAGATTAGAAAGATGATAATAGATAAGCGCTATCTGCCTGCCGCTGATATGGGAACTAGCCATGAGCTTATTGCGAACATGTATAAGCATATAGGATTCAGTCCTTCCAAAACATCGCCGGTAAGTAGTAATTCAGGATTTTATACCAGCTTATCAATGCTAGTTGCCATAAATGAATTAAGCAGGGCTTTGAGAATTAAACCAGACAAAGCAGTATTTGCTATTGAGGGTTTTGGACGAGTCGGCAGCTCTATCGGCAAACTCTTGCACGATAAAGGTGCAAAAATTGTCTCCATATCAACTATTAATGGCGCTATTTATAATAAGCGTGGTCTTTCTGTGCCTGAAGCGTTGGCTCTTAAAGAAAAATTTGGTGATAAATGGATAGAACATTATAAGAGCACAGGTCGTATTAAAAAAGAAAAACTCTTGGAACTTGATGTTGATGTATTGTGCCTATGCGGAAGAAGCTATCAGATAAATAAAAGCAATATGGCTCGTGTTAAGGCCAAAGCTATATGCGCCGGTGCGAATAATCCGGTTACAGAAGAGGCCGATCGTTATTTATTTAATGAAGGCATAATATATTTACCTGATTTTATGACCAATTGCGGTGGCGTACTGGGGAATGCAATGGAGTTCATGGGATTAGACCAAAAATCTATTGTTAAAACATTAACTAACTCCGTGGGGATTAAATTTAGAAAGGTGATAAAATTAGCTCGTGGCCTAGGAAAGAGCCCGTTTATAGTCGGTAGAGATATTGCTACTAAGAGATTAAAGAAAATCGAAACTTCTAAGAACAGAAAGACATTGAAGAACATGACGCTCAGACTTGGATTGAACGCATACAGAAAGGGACTAATACCAAGGTGGGCTGTTAGAAAATATGCTATGAATTATTTTGATCGTATTATAAATAGCCATTCAGATATTTATGAGAATCCTACTACTTAATTATGAATTTCCACCCTTGGGCGGTGGAGCGGGAAATGCAACGTACTATTTACTCAAAGAATTTGCTAATGACCCGAATATTAAAATTGATTTAGTTACCTCCTCGGTAAACTATTTTAGAATAGAAAGATTTTCCGATAATATAAATATCCACTTCTTGGATATTGGTAAAAAGAAGAATTTACACTATCAAAGCAATAAAGACCTTTTATCGTACTCTTGGAAAGCTTATTGGTATTCTAAGAAATTAATGTCTCAAACCAAGTACGATTTATGTCATGCTTTCTTTGGTATTCCTTGCGGATATGTAGCCATGAAGCTCGGGCTGCCTTATATAGTGAGTTTACGTGGAAGTGATGTTCCTTTTTACAACAAGCGATTTCATTGGATCGACAATCTAATTCTTAAAAGACTTAGTATTAAAATTTGGAAGCATGCAATAAAAGTAGTTGCCAATTCTCAAAAGCTTAAAGAACTTGCACTTTCGTCTAATCTGAAGCAACAAATTGAAGTTATTTTTAATGGAATAGATACTGAAAAATTTAGACCGTTAGAAAATAAAGAAGTTATAAAACCAATCAAGTTAATTTCAACTGGTCGCTTAATCAAGCGGAAGGGGTATGAATATTTAATCGAAGCAATTGCTAATATGAAAGAAATTGAATTGACCTTGGTGGGAGACGGAAACATAAAAACTGAGCTAGAGGCTCTAGCAAAAGAAAAAAAAGCATCCATTAATTTTCTCGGGAAAAAGGACCATGAAGAGATTGCTTCTTTATTGCAGAAAGCTGATGTCTTTGTTCTGCCTTCTTTGAATGAAGGAATGTCAAATTCCCTTCTTGAGGCAATCGCAGTTGGATTACCGGCTATTGTTACTGATACGGGGGGATCTATCGAGTTAGTTAAAGATAATGGGCTTATTATTTCAAAGGCATCCCCGGGAGAGCTTAGAAAGGCTATTTTGAGCTACGTTAATGATAAAAACTTAATAAATTTACATTCATTAGCGTCCAGAATGTTAGCAGAAAAAATGAGTTGGAAAAATACTAGCGATGATTATAAAAAGATATATGACAAATTTACGTAAACAAATTATCTTTCTTCTCCTTTATTTATCTGGAAGTAAAATCCCCAGAAATTTAAAAGAGATTAAAACAGTATCTAATTTTTCTGACGAGAGAATAAAAGACTACCAACAAGAAAAATTAAGAAAACTACTCCTTCATTCTTGGGGGCATGTTCCTTATTATAAAAAAACCTTAGAAGCAGCAGGAGTAGTTAAAAATGAGATAGTTTATTTAGAAAATTTTAATAAAATTCCAATTTTGACAAAAGACATTATAAGACGGGAAGGTAAGAATCTGTATTCCGATGATTATAAAAAGAGAGGATTTTATGAAAATACTTCAGGTGGAAGCACAGGGGAGCCTGTAATGTTTATTCAAGACAAAGAATATGATGAATGGAATAAAGCTAGTAAAATATATTTTAAACTTATCTCGGGCCAAGATATCGGCAGAAAGGAATTGAGACTTTGGGGGTCTGAGAGAGATTTATTAGAAGGAAAAGAAAAAATATCAATTAGGATTAGGAATTGGCTATATAATAGACGAGAGTTTAATACTTTTAGAATGTCGGAAAAAGGGATGAAGGAATATGTTAATGCGTGGAACGATTTTAAGCCGACATGGATTGAAGCCTACGTTCAATCCATGAATGAATTTGCTAAATTTTTAAAGAACAACAAATTAAAGGTTTACTCGCCCAAAGGTATTTTAACAAGCGCCGGAACTTTGTATCCAGAAATGAGAAATTTAATAGAGGAAGTTTTTGAATGCCCTGTCTATAACAGATATGGTTCAAGGGAGGCCGGTGACATGGCGTATGGAAGGGATTCGTTAGATATAAGTTTTTGGAATCAAAAGTTAGAAATTCTAGGAGAGGGAAGAGAAAATGTTACAGAGGGAAATATTATTGTTACTGTGCTAAGTAATTATTCTATGCCGTTGATAAGATATGATGTCGGAGATGTTGGCGCTAGAAGTCATAATGAATTTAAGTTGGAAAAAGTTCAGGGAAGAACGGTCGGGATATTTACGAAAAGAAATGGAGAAAAAATTGGTGGCGGATTTTTTACCCAGCAATTATATTTTAGAAGTTGGTGTCATAAATTTCAGGTTATACAAAAAGATTACGAGCTAATTGAAATTAAAATTATTGGGCAAAAAAATGAAAAGGACTTTGCTATTATAGAGAAAAATATAAAAAGAATAATGGGCGAAGATTGTATTGTTAAATTTAGTGTCGTAAATGAAATTAAACCAATGAAAAGTGGTAAATATTTCTATACCATAAGTGAGATAAAATGAAAAAAATCTTAATACTTAATTATGAATTTCCTCCTTTGGGTGGCGGTGCAAGCCCTGTCGGATATGAGATAGCAAAGCGATATGTTCAGAGAGGACACGAAGTGGATGTCGTGACCATGGGCTACAAAGGATTACCTAAAGAGGAAAATATAGATGGCATTAATGTTATACGGGTTCCTTCCTTGAGATCTAGGAAGGAAATTTGTCGTATACACGAGATGCTTTCATTTGTTATTTCCGCTATCTGGTTTTTAAATAAAAGGCTAAAGACAGTCCATTACGACATTAACCATACACATTTCATAATTCCTACGGGGATTATCTCATTGTGGGCTAAGAGAAAATTCGGCTTGGATTATATTGTCACCTCCCACGGAAGCGATGTGCCGGGATATAATGACGATAGGTTTACCTTGAGCCACAGGCTCACAAAGCCTCTTCTAAAATTGATCTGCCTTAACGCAAAGAAAATCTTACCATCTTCGAATTTCTTGAAAAAAATAATCATAGAAAATATAGATACTAACCTGGAAGAAAAAATAGAGGTTATTCCTAACGGCATTGATCCTAATATAATTACGCCCAAGGAAAAAACGAAGACAATTATTGCAACCGGTAGATTATTACCAAGAAAAGGGTTCCAACATTTGATTAAAGCTGTATCGGATGAAAATATTGGCTACGAAGTACACATATTCGGTGATGGTCCCATGATGCCTGAGTTAAGACGAATGGCCGGGGAATCAAAGACGAAGATAATATTACATGGCTGGGTCAATAATAAGTCTGGAGAGTACAGGGAAGCGTTAGGAAGGGCTGCTATATATTGCCTACCTTCATCAAAAGAGAATGCCAGTGTTTCATTGCTTGAAGGAATGAGTGCGGGTTGTGCTGTCATCACGACCAATGTATCAGGTTGTCCAGAAACAGTAAGTGAAGCTGGAATAGTAGTTGGACCAGAAAATAGCGAAGGCATTAGGAGTGCGCTTATCGACTTAATAAATAACCCAGAAAAAATAAGAGACTATCAAGAGAAAGCACGTCAAAGAGTGTCAAAAGTTTTCGAATGGAATAATATTATTAATCAATATTTATCTAATTTACTGCCAGCTTCTCATACAGATAAGGAGGAATCATTAAATAAGGCGCCGTTAATTCCGGTTGTGATTTTAAGCATGAATAAGATGGAAGATATATTGGTATGCATAGAAAGCGTGAAAAATCTTGATTATAAAAATACAAAAATTGTAATTATCGATAATGGGTCAACAGACGGCACTCCGGATGCAATAGAAAAAAAATATCCAGATGTTTTCTTAATTCGTAATAAAGCTAACCAGGGCATCATTGGAGGAAGAAATCAGGGATGGCAATATGTTAAACAAAATTTTTCTTCAGAATATATATTGTTTCTTGATAATGATACTATTCTTGATCCAAGATACCTCACCAATTTATATAATAATATAAAAGGCGATAATTCTACCGGTTTGGCTATAGGGAAAGCTTACTGTAAGTATCCATCAAAAAAAATTATGTCCACCGGCACCTCTATAAATTTTTGGATGGGCACTATAAAAGATCGCGGAGAAGGTGAAGAAGACATGGGGCAATATAATAAAAAAGAATATATAGATGCTGCTCCAGGGTTTGGCAACCTTATATCTATGAGGGCATTAGATAAATCTGAAGGTTGGAGTATGTCTTATAATCCCTATGGATGGGATGATGCAGATTTGTGCCTTAAGATGAGAGAACATGGCTACAGAATACTATATATTCCAGAAGCTACTATATATCATAGCGGAACTCGTGCTGGACGTTCACCAATTCCAGAATATGAAAGAAGTAAAACTAAGAACTATTTTAGAATTATTAACGACCACGCTTCATTAGCGCAAAAAGTTACTGTTTTTACTTTAATACCGTTTAGATGGCTCATAGTAATGTCTAAACATATTCTCAGGGGTCATTTTTATGTCCTTAAATCGCATGTGGCAGGAGTTTTTTATTTTTTAAAAAACGGGAAGTTAAGAAATTAATTTATGCATAAGATAAATAATAAAAAGATAAAGATTTGTATTATCTCAACTCAGATTTTAAATACAAAAAAACTAGGAGGTTTTGGTAGTATGACAAAACAATTAGCCCTTTCCCTATCTACTAATGGATTTGAGGTTTCTGTTATGGTTCCAAAAAAACTTGTTAGTAAGAATGATTTCGATAATCAGTTCAAAATCTTACCCATATCAATTTTGAATTCCTTTAACCCTTTTACCTATAAAAAAATAAATGCCGACATATATCATAGCCAGAATCAGAACTTAATCTCTTTGATGGCAATGATTTTTGAAAAGAAAAAGAAACATATTATTACTGTGAGAGACCCTAGAACATTTAAGGACTGGGTAACCGAATTTAAATATGCTTCATGGAAAAGAAGAATAAAAATTCCATTAAACTATTTCTTTGAAGAAGGTGTCGTGGGTAAATTGGCAGTAAGAAAAGCTGACGTTGTGGGCTGTCCGGCCTACTTCTTAAAAGACAAGGTTGAAAGATTATACGGATTAAAGAAGAAGCCAATTCTCTTCCCTAATATTGAAAACATTCCAGATATTATACCCGATAAATCAGTAAAACCATTAGTGTGTTTTGTGGGTAGATTAGAGGGGGTTAAGAGGCCTTACGCATTTATAGATTTGGCACAGAAATTTCCAAATGTTGACTTTGTGATGGTAGGAAAAGCAGAGAGTGGGAATGAGCAAGAAAAGCTCCAAAAAGTGGCTAAAAAATCCGGTAACATAAAGATTGTAGGATTTATTGATAAATTTTCATCAAGTAAGCTTTACGATATCTATGATAAGTCATGGATTATAGTTAATACTTCGGCCAAGGAAGGTTTACCCGTTACGTTTGTTGAAGCTGCTGGTAGGGGATGTGCAATTTTATCCGGCCTTAATCCGGATGGCTTTGCAACTAAATTTGGTTATTGGGCCAAGAACGATAATTTTGAAGAGGGCTTAAAGTATCTGCTCGAGGGCAATAATTGGGCAAAAGCGGGCAAAAGGGCGCATGAGTATGTCTATAGTATATATAGGGCAGATAAAGCTATTGAGAATCATGTGGCATTATATAATAGAATTCTCACTTAAAATTAAATGGCAAATCAGTATATAAAATTTAGAAAATATTTATTTAAAAATGACACCGAGTCGGCACTTTTACTTTACGATTATTTTTTAGAAAAGCCCCAATTAGGCAACCTTTTTATTAAGAAATTCATACGCTTACTTGAGATAATGGCCAGACCTTTTGTTAGAATATTTTTTGATTTAAGATTAGGAGCAATATTACCGAAGAAAGAATCGAACTCTGATTTCATTATTTCTCGACAAGGACATGGCCTGAATGCTACTAAAGTATATTTAATAAAAGATCAAGGCAGTCAATTAAAGATTATTAAAGAATATCCTAACGAAAAAGAACTAGAAAAAGAACTTACATTTGTTAATCGGTATAAAAATAAGAGTAATAAGGTAATTTTTCCTAGTTTTCGTAAAATTAACTCCGTAACCGCAGAAATAGGTTTTTTAAAATCAAGAAATCTAGCTGGAAAAATTTCCTCAGGTTCTTTTTCGTATCAGCAATTAATTTCAATTTATAATAGAATAACAGAGATTCTAGATGAATTATATCAAGACGAGAACGATAATCATTGTCTCATAAATGGCGATCTTGGTCCTGCAAATATCTATCTCATTGATGATAAATTATATTTTATAGATTTCTCTGATTCTCATATCTACGAGAAACAATATGACGCATTTAACCTTCTTAAAAAACTATTTTATTACCAATCTGGCAGAGACCAGTCTGATTTGTTATTAAATTATTTTTGCAAAGAAGAAATAGATAAATACGATAATCATCGCGAAAAAATTAAAATTCAAAGGCACCCAGGAATAAGCCGAGGGAAGCTCAAAACATTGTAATATGAAAAAGTAAGCGAGGAGATAAAGAACAAATAAAAAAATCTTTACCTAAAAGATATTAATCAACTCGAGGTACTAATAAACAAAGACCTCTCTTCCTGGAAATAATAAAACACGTTTAAAAACGTGGTTTATTTCGGTTAAGCTTGAAAAATCAAGTGGAATTTTATATTCTAAAGTCGAATTATGTGTTAGGTCGAGTCTTGGGTGGCCAGCCACTTTGAGCGAGGTTGTTGCGCACGAGATCATTACGCCCTTCGAGCGCACTGAGAGCGCTCAAATCCAAGCATAGAGCTAGATCTAGACAGGCCTCGGGGTACTGATGGATTTCAGCTTGCATCTATTCTAAAAAAGAGTAAAATGGCATCATTATGGTGAAGAAGTTAACAAAAAAGTCGAAGGAAAAGAAATTCGAAAATAGAGTCAAGAGAACACGTATTAGCCAAACTGATATACCCGCATACTCAGTTTTGAAAGCGCTCCAGGTTGCCAAGGCTATTTTTGATAACTATGGAGGGGGGCCAGCAAAACCATTATGGGTTGCTGAAGCAATGAATGTTTCACCTAAGTCAGGTCCTTTTAAAATGAAGACTGGAGCCGCAGTTGCCTACGGTCTCACTGATGGCAGTTATGGGGTAGTAAACATTTCTCTTACTCCATTAGCGCGTCGAATTTTTGCGCCCACACAAGAAGGTGACGATTTAGTCGCAAAAAGAATAGCTACACTAAAACCCAAAATAATTGCTAACTTTTTGAAAAAATACGATAATTCTCCGCTCCCAGCAGAAAATATCGCTCAAAATGTGCTTGCCGAAATGGGCGTGCCTCGGGAAAGAACTAAGGCCGCATTCAATCTCATTAAAGAATGTGCTGCGGATGTAGGCTTTTTGCGAGAGATAAAGGGGAAAACGTACGTTGATCTTCTGGGGATTACTCCGCAAATAAAGGCTAAAGATAAAAAGAATCTTTTTGATGAGAGCACAGATGAAGTGCCAGAGGAGGAGATTGACGATATGACTTTGCCTGAGGAGACCTCACCCCTTCCGAACTCTATTCCAGAGTCTCAATCCGAGAAATCTAAACCAGTCTTTATAGCTCATGGTAAAAATAAAGGCCCATTGGATCAGCTTAAAAGGATACTAGATGAGTTCAAAATTCCGTACAAAGTTGCTGTAGACGAGCCGAATTCTGGAAAGTTGATCCCTGAGAAGGTGAAGGCACTTATGAGAGAATGTGGATCGGCAATTTTTATTTTTACAGGCAACGAAGGAAAAAGTTTTACAAACAAAAAAGGCCAGCCAGAGACTAAGAGGCAAGTGCCGAATTTGAATGTTGTTTTTGAACTTGGGGCTGCCAGTATTCTATATAATGACAGGGTAATTATCTTTAAAGAGGAGGAGGTAGAATTTGCAAGTGGTTTCAGTAGCATCGGCTATATTTCATTTAAAGATGGAAGTATTCAATCTAAAACCGGTGATTTAATCCGAGAGCTGGTTGCATTGGGATTCATAAAAATTACCACAGCAGGATAGGTTGTAAAATCACACAAATGAAAGTGGGATTTTAAGACAAGCGTAGTAATCGCACGATACTTTTTTGTAGGCTCGAAAAGTGGGAACACGAGACGCGTTATTTAAATTGTAAAATTAAGCTAATCTACAAAGCAGGGCAAGGCCTTCCAGGGTTCTAACTCAACTTGGTCAGCAGTCTTATACTAAGTCAAGCGACTGAGGTGTATAAAAAATATCATCAATAAAAATGCCAATACTAATGCTACAGTGCAATAGATGTAAAAGAGTCTTCTCTTCTGGAATTAACATGGCTCCTGGCGCATCTGCAACTTTTATTGACAATAAAACTAAGTGTCCATTTTGTGGATCATGGGAGAATATACCAGATGGAACTTTTCGAGCAACCGTTGAAGGTTTTATACAAGTTCTAAGGCAGTCAGAAAACCCACTTAGCAAGGCGCAAGAGCTACTTGACGCTTTACAAAATACAAAAACGCAGAATGACCTTAAAGAGCTAAAACAATCTCAAAAATTTAAAAGTCTACAGAAATGGCTACCTACATCATTAGAAAAGGTCGGAATCTATATTGCAATTATTTATGCGTTAACACAAATGTTGATAAATGATCCTAAGATGGATATTGAGTATACTATTTTTATCAAAGAATACAACCAGATTATTCTCGAAAGCAAATAATAAGAATTACAAAATGTTCAAATTTAGTAATGCAAACTACCATCAAATAACATGGATATACTACAAATAGTCACCTCTACCATTGTTAGTACGGGAATACTCGCTGCTCTTATTCATCATCACTACGATAAAAAACTTAGAGCACACGAGCTTAAATTACAAAAATATCTAGAACTGGGCGAAGAGATTGCTAAACTTGTTGGGAATATGCCAAATTACGATAGGTTACTGCCGCTACTTAATGAGACACTTCTTTTTGCCTCAGATGATGTCGTTGCGGAAATATTAAAGTTCAATCAAGTATTTACTGAACGTAGAAAGCAAGGAACTGGAAATACGTTCCGACTATCAGCAACAGATGTAACTCCATTGATTGTTGCGATACGCAGTGAGCTTGATTTAAAGTCAAACTCTATCAAGAAAGAAGGATTAACATTTTTCCAGAAGCCATAAATTTAAATACATTGACGATATAAATACCTACAATCTTATCTTTTTATCCCGACCGAGATGGGCCAGGCGACTACTGTCAAAAGAGCCTCAAATCCCTCTTAACTCTTTGGTTCTAGACCGAGGCACACAGCCACATAGTACGAGGTTCTAGCGACCAATAAGCTTTAATTAAAACTATGCAATTATCTAAATCAGAATATATGATGTTTCTTAAGCACCCAGCCTGGCTGTGGTTAAAGAAGCACGACAAGTCAAAGCTACCCGAACCAGATGCCAATTTACAGGCAATATTTGATGCTGGTAAAGAATTTGAGCAATATGCTGAAAGAAGATTTTCTGATGGTGCACGACTTGGATTCAATAATTACGAAGAATATCTGTCAATGCCGGAGAGAACTAAACAGGTAATAGATGACGGTGCTAAGATTATATTCCAAGGAAGATTCGAGGCAAACAATATCACTTGTATATGTGACGTCTTAGAACGAACAAAGGAAGACGTATTTGATTTATACGAGATTAAATCCAGCACAAAGGTTAAGCCAGAGCATTATCTCGATCTAGCTTTCCAGACAGTTGTTCTTGAATCAGCCGGCCTAAAGGTGCGTAATATCGCAGTTATACATGTTAATGGCGAATATGTAAGAAATGGAGAAGTTGATCCTATTAAGTTGTCGGCAGTAACCGATATCACCGACGAGGTGCGTGATAAGATTGAAGAAACTAAAGAAAATATCCGACTTGCATTGAATGTTGTTAAATTGCCTGACTTACCCGATCCTTCTCCTCGTTATGCCAGCTTAGGTTCCCTAAATGAATGGATGGAGATTTATGAGGGTTTGGGCAACAGGGTTGATAAATACAGTATATATAACCTGATAGCTCCTGGTGTTAGGCGCATAGGAGCACTTGAGGACTTGGGCGTAGAATTTATCAAGGATATACCAGATGATTTTAAATTAACGACGAAACAACAGGCGCAGGTTATGGCAACTAAGAATAATGAACGCGCAATAGACAGGGGAGAAATTAAAGATTTTCTTGGCACATTAACTTATCCCATTTACTTTCTCGATTATGAGACGGCAATGGGGACCGTTCCGATATACGACGGGAGTAAGCCCTATCAACATATACCGTTTCAGTATTCTCTACATGTTATTGAAAAGAAAGGCGAAGAACCTAAACATTTCGAATATCTACATAGAGATGGCGATCATCCAGTTCCCGAATTGCTAAGCAGACTCAAAGAAGACATCGGTTCTGTTGGTAGTGTAGTGGTTTGGTATAAGAGTTTTGAGATGAAACGAAACGAAGAAATGGCTCAGATGTTCCCAGAGTTTACTAAGTTTTTAGAAGGCATTAATAATAGGGTGGTGGACTTAATCGAACCTTTTACGAACGGATGGTTTGTAGATAAAGATTTTTTTGGTAGCGCATCCATTAAAAATGTGTTGCCCGTGTTAGTTCCCGAGTTATCGTATAAAGAACTTGGTGTTCAGGAGGGTCTATCTGCTCAACGACTATGGATGGACGCGGTTCTAAGAGGGAAGAGTAGTATTAATAAGGAAAAATTATTCTCCGACCTTGTTGAATATTGTAAAATGGATACCCTTGCTATGGTAAAGATTTGGAATGTTCTGGAGAGTTTATAAAAATATAAAAAAAGAAGATAAATACGAATTAATTCGAGTCCTAGCCCGGCAGCTAACCAGGATAACCATAAAAATATTTTAGTGCTTGGACAGGAGCAAGGCCCGTGATAAGATTTGAAAATGCAGGAAAGACCACCAAACACTTTTAAAGAAGGGCCAGAGGCTATTCCCACTCCAGAGGAAACGCCCGAATCGATATCGTTTGAATTAAACGGTACGACCATTGAAATGTATGGCGTATTCCATGGGCGTGGAATGTTTGAGCAATATCGTGAACATTTGGAAAAGGCGATTCATAATGCCTCTGCTGTTATAGTTGAGGCTGCGCCAACCGCCGAGGGCGTTTACTCCCCAGAAATTATTGAAGCGATTCGAGATTGGATTAAGCGGCAGGATATTGTTGCTTCCGATGAAGAAATTACACAGTTCGTTCTCTCTCTTCAAAAAAATGAGCATCTAAAGTTTTATGCTGACGTTGAAAAGATCGTTGCTCAGGAAGGACGGCCGTTAATTACGATAGATCCTCGGTTGGCGCAAAATACAATACAGGGAAAGTTTGAAGAGCGTGAACAAGATGTTGCATTGGCAAAAAAGATAGGTGCTATCGGTGGATCGGGCCTATTCCTGTCACTCGCTTTATATGATTTTGTTAGTAGACAGCAAGAAAAATCAAGCGAAACAGACAAAAAGAGTGGTCCGCAAAAAATGAGCCGGCGAGAATTTTTAAAAACTACTACGAAAGTAGTTGTCGGACTTTCCAGCTTGCTTGCGCTCGGCTCGTTAATTGCCGAACAACATGAGCCGAAAGGAAAAATACAGATTAAACGGGGCAGAACAGAAAATCCCGCCGGCCCGTTGTTATATAATCTTATGGACTTTCGTAATGTTGCAGTAGCTCAAGGTCTTCATATGGCATCAAAAGAGAATTTTGGAGATGGGCCAATTGTCTTGATCTACGGCTCGGCTCATCTGGATGCAATTCAGCATTATTCTCAGCGTGATACAGAGCGGGAAATAAAATATCAATCATACCTTCCTTACCGGGAGGTTGATCCTCCTGTGTTTCGTGTATATAGTTGGAGCGAAGAAAATAACTGGCTCAAAGAAGAAGAAAGTAATATTAAGTAACCTTTTAAGTACTAAACTCGGACAGGTTCGAGTCCTAGCCCGACAGCCACTAGTGCAAAACACAAAAACCTCTTTCAAAGAGGTTTTTGTGAAGAAATAATTAGAAATCTTGTTCGCTGAATTCTATACTGCTACCCTTACTCAATCCTCCCTCGATTATTCTGACGGCAATTTTCTCTTCAATTTTATTTTTCATTACTCTCTGCATTGGACGAGCTCCAAATTGTGGATTATATCCTTCTTCCAGAAGTAAGTTTATAAGCACATCGTTAATTACTAAGTCGTAACCTTTCTTCTTGAGGCGTCCTTTAAGTTTTTCAAGCATGATATTCGCTATTTTCTTTAAATGTTCTTTCTCGAGTGAGTGGAAGATAATTACGGCATCAAATCTGTTTAAAAGTTCTGGCTTGTAAATTGCTTCTTGAATGATTATATCGATAATTGTGTCTTTTTGCTCGGTTGGATCCTTGCCTTCTTTCGTAAGGTTCCATATTAGATCACTCCCAGCATTGGATGTCGCGATTATAATAGTATTGCGTACGTTTATACGGTTGCCTTGTATATCGGAGAAGAATCCTTCATCTAAAATCTGTAGAAATAAATCATGCACTTCTGTTGTTGCTTTTTCAAACTCATCAAGCAGGAGTACTCCGTAGGGCCTGTCCTTAAGAGCGTTTGCTAGTATGCCCGATCGGCCACTTTCGCCGATGAGACGCTGAAGTGCATCGGTACCGCTGTATTCAGACATATCAAAACGTAATATACTCTCTTCGTTTTTGAAAAACGTTGCAGCAAGCGCTTTTGCGGTTTCTGTTTTACCAACACCGGTTGGTCCGAGGAATAAGAATGATCCCATTGGGCGTTTTGTGTTTTGAATATCGGTGCGTGCCCTTCGTATCGCACTACTAATTGCTCCTATGGCAGCATCTTGACCGATAACTCGTTTGTGCAAGATCTCTTCGAGTTGCATTAATTTACTACGTTCTTCTTCGTTCATTGGACCAGATGGGATCCCTGTTTTCGTTCCTACGTACTGGTGAACGAAATCTTTTGTAATAACTGAAATTCCCTTTCCGTTTGCTGTCGTTATAATTTCATCAAGTAAATCAATTGCTTTGTTAGGCATTACACCTTCAGTAATATATCGGTCAGCACTTTCTGCGATTGTGTAAATAGCCGGGTAGGTGAGTACTAGATGATATTTTGCTTCATATTGCGATACTATGCCTTCTAAGATTCGGATAACATTTTCAAATCCTGGGTTATCGATCTGAACTCTTTCGAATCGTTGTGCTAATTGTGGCTTGGTTTCAATTTCTTGATGAAAACTTGTCGGGGTACTCGTTGCAATAATGTGCATATGTGGAGATGTAAGGTATCTGTCCAAGAGCGTCACAACGTTTGAACCTATCACTTGTGCGTTTCTAAGAAATGCTGGTAGATCATCGATAGCGACGATGATATTTCCTGCTTTTGCCACTTGGTCAAAAATTCGTATAAATTCAGCCTCGAAACTTTCTTTACTATTGTGTTCCGCTACAAAGTTATTCGTATCGAATAGAATAATACTATTATTCTTAAGTGCCTCTGGTACTTCTCCTCTTTGCATCTTTTGTTTTAGCTGTACAAGTATATCTATTTTTCCTACTCCGGGGGCACCTACAATTATTACGTTAGCTTCTTTTGTACGAGATAATATTATTTCAATTTGCTGTATTATCTCCTCTGTGTATGAAATATCATTTGAAGATGACAAAAGGTCCATTTTATTTTCAAGATTGCGGGAGTATTGTTTAAGAGCATATGCGCCTCCATAGGACCACTCTCTGCCGATAGCAGGGATCTTCTTAAGATTATCTTTACTCCACCATTGATTATTGTGCTTAACTGTATTTATTGTACGGGTTACCCATCTAGCCGCACCGGTGTATAGCTTCTCGCTGATACCGTTACTGAATAGAAAATCGGAGAACTCCTTGTCATTTTTAAATATAGGCCAGGCTATTAGATCGATAGTTAGAAATCCTTTCTGCGGCAACTCAAGTGTAGATGAAGATAACGTACTTTGATTTGTTTTTAAGAAATTAGAAATAGCCTCAAGAGACACGCCGCTTCTTATTAATATCTCTTGCCCGTATAACGATTTAACAAATCCGTTTGTTATACTCTTGTTTGAATTTAGTAAAATATACGCTACTTCATATGATATTCCTCTCTTTTCATTTTTGTGCACTAAAGCTTCAATGCCACGATAATAAAATGAATTATGGAAAAGGGTTAACATCAGTGTGATAAAAAATAGGCCGGAAGATATGAGAAAGATTGCAAAAGGTATCTCTGTATCTCGGAATTGATCAAAAAACGCTAAGTTTTGAGAAATTAAGAGGTTAGGCGTAACAAACAAGACAAGACTGATTAGGGCCACAATAGCAAATATAAAGTTAAGAAATTCTCTAAGTTTTACTGAAAGAAAAAAATCTAACGCAATAGCGGGTCTGTATAAATTAACTTCTTTGTGGATTACATCTTCCATGTTATAGAAACAGCAAAGATAGTCCTTTGATAAAAATTATTATGAGGGCAATAGGTGCGAATATCCATAATACAATAAATATCACTCCTGATACCGTGATAGTGAGAAATGTGACTAAAGCTATAGCGATTATAACAATACGTATTACAAAACCGAAGATACGCATTACTATATTCACCCAGAATGAAAAAATGGCTTTTATAGGATGCTGGAATACGCTCTCGTATTCTTCATGGAGGCGTTTCCATGGAGAAAAGAGTGTGCGTATAAGTAAACCGAGAGAGAAAAAGTGAAAAGTAAACCAGAGGACATTCCCCCACACTCTAAAAATATCTCCAAAAGCTCTGCCGTAATGCCAAAATATATAGCCAATAAGTATAGCTACTGGGTTCATATGTATAGTATACTGCGATTCTTATTTTTTCCAAAACAATATTTGTTATATTTCCGGGTATATTTTTAGTATGCCTTAGACTGTCCAAGTTCGAGTCCTAGCCCGGGAGCTAAGGATTGACAAATACTATGAGAGTGGTATTCTGTTACCACCTTTAACAACCAACGGAGGGGTAGGCAGAATGGAAAAAGGGTTTAGAACCTTTCAATGTCCTGGGTGTCCTGCAAAATTAAGATTTCCAGTTTCCGAAAAGGACTATGGAACAACCAGAATTGTTCGCTGTCCGAAATGCAGCACCAAAGGACGAATAGAAATACCTCGTCCAGCATCTGAGACACCTACTACCAGAAGACCGCCATCATCGCCCCTAGGCGACACGAGCTTATTCCCTTGGTTAGATGATATTTTCAAGACGGGTAAGACATAGCATAGTTGTGTCTGCCACAATGAACCCGCTTCCTACGGGTCTTTTTTTACCCAAAAACCGTCATTTGCTCATCAAAACAGGTTCGAACATCTCGGACTCAGGGGAGTCCGATAGAAAATCGTCAACCAGGCGGTTTTTTGGTATGATGAAAATATAATAATTAACCAATAAAATATGAACAATCAAAAAGGTATAGTACCAATCATAATTATTTTAATCATTGTAGCTATTGTTGGCGGAGGAACTGGCTATTACTTCTATAAAACTTCAGAAGAAGAACCTTCTTTAGAGGAAAAGGGGAAAGTTATTCCTCAGGCCTACCAATTAAATGTTCCAAGAGTTTTTACTGGGGAAGTTCTAAAAGAAAAAGAGACCGAAGAGGGGCCGGGTTTATGTTATCTTGGAGCTTTTGCGATGTTGGCTTTATTTGATGATCCAGATTTAGATTTCACTGAAATCGTTGCCTATTCTGGGATTGGAGTAACAGCTAAAAAT
>SDBV01000172.1_pt1 | contig 84088 bp, 81 predicted proteins | sample 2277081 | NCBI WGS metagenome assembly SDBV01 (sample SAMN10402039, study PRJNA504765) | marine sediment metagenome | isolation source: marine sediment core GS10_PC15, 223 cmbsf | place: Arctic Ocean: Southern Knipovich Ridge | collected 2010
ACCGCCGAACAGCGACGATCACGACATCGAACCGTGACCCCGTCGAATGGCTCGCGATGATGGCAGACCCGCTGTTAGCACAGTCCGCGATCGACCGGCTCCAATCCGCAGCATACGAACTCGTCGTCGACGGCGACTCGTACCGACGCCGACAAAAACCCGCAATCGCGGCCGCCGCCGGCTGAACAGTCCCGAACCAACAACGACGAACGACGGCTCTCAGCACATGCCGGCAGCCGTCGTCGCGTCAACGTAAGCGACAGGTCGATGGACTGCCCCGATAGCTGCCGAGTCGGAGCGCTCGCAGAAACCGGCCGCGCAGCCGAAGCCGTACGATCCGCCCGGCGAGATCTCGAGACTGCTGTCACCGCCGCGTTGGACTGTGGAGCGAGCCGGACCGAGATCGGCGAAACGCTCGGCGTCACCCCGTCCTTCGAGGCGTTGCCGGGGCGTTGCCGGGGCGTCCCCGGGCCGCCGTTACCGCAAGTTGCGCTGCGACCCGACGACCGGCGCCGTCTGCCACGAACCAAACCTCCCACTCTGAACCGTCATCGGCCCGGCGGCCCGCCTCTTTGTCGCAGGGTGCTTGACATCGCCTTCGAACTCGTCGCAGAATCCCCGCACCAGCACAAGACCCCTCCCCAAGGTGGTCCCATCCTGGTGGCAACAGCCTGGTCCCTTGAGGCTGGCAAGCGACAGAACTCGTCAACAACACCCGCGTCGAAGGCTTCATCACTCGTCATCGCAGCGATTTCCGAATCGACCAACAGGGGAACCGCGATGTCCGGTTGCGGATCAATTCCCAGACAACGGGTGCCCGGCAACGCCAACGCCATCGACGCACCATCCCGAACCCCAACCTCGATATATGTCCGTGGCAAGACCAACTGATGAAGCTGATCTAGCCTGTTGTAGTAGTCGGTCATCTCTGCCCCTCGATCTACAAAACGTTGAGTCAAGGTCTCGCGGGACGTAGGGGTCGATCCACTTGAAAGATGAGGATCCTTCCCGCGGTGGCGCGTTTTTGGTCGTAGACGACCGCGCCGGTCGCGATGTTGTCAAGTCACTTCGCGGAATGAATAGCGACCTATTCGTCGAGAGAACTCATTGTGGGCCAAAGCGACGCTTCAGGTTGGCAACCTTGGACAGCACCTGCCAGGCGGCGCTATTGTCAAGCATGCGATGAACCGCCGCAAGTTCGCTTTCGGCTCTCGTCCTCAACTCGCGTTCGCGCCGATGCAATCCGTCGAATTCGGCGGCACGTTCGGTGGCACGTTCGGCTAGCTCTCTCAGCGCCCCAACTTCTCGTTCGAGAGCCTCACCCCAGGCCAAGGTCTCCGCTTGATGGTCCCATATACGACTGCCAACAGCGTTTTCAGCCAAAGGACGCTTCAATGCCTCCTCGAGTTCGGCGAGCCGCCGCTCTGAGCAAATCAAGTAATCATCGCTGTCAGGCGCAACGTCGTTTACCAACGCCTGGAACCGAGCTTCGCGAACCATGGCCCTCGACAGCCACCATCGTCCGGTCAACGACGACTTCTCGCCGACGATGCGAACTACGTCCTCTACTGTTGTCGCTCCGCTCCACCTTTGTGCCGGGACAGTGCTGCCGAGGTGCATGCCCAACAGCATTGAGCCCCGCGCCACGACATCCTCGGCACTGTAGTCACTGGAATGCCACTCCTGGTCGATCACGTGCCAATCAGGCCCATCGACGATGATGTTGTGTGGGACCAGATCAATCCCGATCTCGTCTGCCTCGTTATCAAATACTAACTTCGACCATCGGCTGAGCGCGACCTCGAGTTCCGAATCGGGGGCTGTCTCCAGTATCGATGGAAGATCGATCCCCGGCACCATCTTCGTCGAGGTCACTTTCTGCCACATCGACTTCTCCTGCGAGACCGAGTCACTGCGACCGGGTCGCGTCCGATCGAACGCGACCGTCGAATCCACATCGACCTCGACATTCGTGCGGGTAGCGAAACGACTCCTCCGCCCATAGTTGAACATCACTGCCAACTGGTGTTCAGGCCAGGCACTGCACGCCTGATCGGTGGTCGCCTCAACAATGAATGAATTCGAAAAGCTGTCGGCTACCCCGCCGTCGATGAGGCCGCGCCAGAGCCGTGCTTCGTCAGCAATCCGCGGACGAGCCGTCCCCCGATCAGGGCTCGGCAATCTTGCCATACGCCACGCCAAACTCGACGTCTGCTGATTGGTTAGCAACTGATCGGAAAAAACGAGCGATGACATCTTGTAATCGGGAAATGCATGAAACACGGATGTCGAGAATCCAGCGGTATCGAATAATCCGCACAATTCTCTACGCGAGAATGTCCTTGCAATGCGCTTCCGCGGATAATCGTCGATACTGTCCATGGGCACACCGCTGTGGTCTTCCGGTGAGCCAGCCAGATACTTTACCCCCAGCTTGTTCTCAATCGCACAGATGCAGATTCCACCCGGCTTGAGTAATCTGCGAACAGACGACAGAAACGACGAATAGTCCTCCATGTTGGCGCCGCCGTTTGCCACATATTCGAGAACACCAATCACGAAGGCGTAGTCGTAGTGTGCAACGACGGGAAGATCGTCGATCTCCCCCGCGAAGACTTCGACGGAGTCGAGATCCTCGCACCTCGCCCGACACACGCGGGCTCGCTCAATCACCGGCTCTAGCGCGTCGACTAATCGACAGGTCTCACCTAGGTACCTGGTAATTGCACCGCACCCAGCGCCAATCTCAAGCACAGCACTGTCGGAGGAGAGCTCGAATGGCCTCAGCACGTTCGCCCGTGACTTTGACAGATGGTATTCCTCAGGCCACGTTTCAGCACGAGCGACGAGTTCGTCGCTCATCGATGATCGATCGCTCGCGGCCGTGATCAGACTAAGGACGTCGTCCTCGCCACCATCGAGATAGGCTATGTCGGACTCACGTAGCACACGGCATCCGTCGACAAGCTCAAACTCCAGGTCCCTAGCCGGGCTCCAAGATACTGGTGATGGCATGTACTTCCCACAATCGTTCGTCAAACTCGCCGTCGTGCGCCAACGGACAGACCGCCTATTTCGCATTCAACGGTGGCGCTGAGGTCCACGTCAAATGGCTACTGCTTCAACGATGCCTGTTGACGAACCGACGTGCGTTAGCCGCGACCGGCCCCCTTCATCCAGGTAACAAAACGGCGGACGCCCGCCGAGGCACGCCATGTCGTCGATTCAAGGAGTTCGAGCTTCTGGCGGGCTTGGTCGTGAGCAACCAACTGCAGCTCACTGTTCTCGCGTGCTAGGACATCGACGCGGCCAGCCGCGTCAATAACAGATTTCAACTCGGAGACCAGACCCGGGGGAGCAAGATACGCGGCATCAACGACGGGCTCGAACGTCTCGCCACGCACACCAAGCGGCTCATCACGATTCGCGTCGGCATCAACATCTATTTGAGCGATCGCCGCGATTTCACCGATGTGATGCACACCAAGCAGGGAGGCTGATCGCACGACGTATTCAGAAAAGGAGAATCTCGTCTTGCTCGAATCCATCACGAGACCAAGCTCCGCAACCGGCCCGACGGGAAACGCGACCGAGGACATCGGCGTGACCTCCTCGAACAAGCTCTCAATAGTGGGGGTCTTCTTGTCGGAGGCCTTGATTGCAGCAATGGCTGTCTTCGCACCCGGACCGCCGACCTCGACATCGGTGACCTCACGTGACGCCGGTCGCGTTCTAACGAGCTTCCGCGGCGAGATGTCTGCTGCTGTGATGAGGAGCTGGACCCAATTCGCCGTGACGACATCCGCTTCCGCCATGAACGCGACGTATAACGCTTCACTCGACTCGAGCGCCACGTTATGCGCTCTCGCACGGATCGGATCGGCAGCCACGACCGTGACACGATTGGCGAAGTCGTCTGGGAATGACTGCACGACACTCGACGCCCGCTCGACTGCTACGGCATCGCCCGCGACCAGGACAACCACCACGAAGTCGTCAGTCGTCTGCGCGTAGAGACAGGTCAGCGAGTTCACCAACGGAGCACGAGAGGTAGCGAACGTATGTATCACGACCTCAAGAAATGGAGCCCGATCTGCTGCCGACGGCTTAGGTGTGGCGCCGGCGCTCGTCGAATCGGAGCTGGAGTTGTGCGGGCCGTTTCGAGTGACGACGATGAACTCTGACACATCCGAATATTCGTCGGCCGCCGCATGGATCTCACGAATGAACTCGCCAATCGGTGACGACCCCGAAGAGTCGTCCAAGACAGAACTCTCCGAAGGCAGAACTCTTGTGATGTGGACTTCGTCTGCTACGACCAGGCCGCTCAACTCGATCATGCTTTCCAAATCATCCCGCCGGAACTGGCGTAGCCGACTGGGTTCGCACTCCCTGAGCGATCGCCCGAGAATAAGCCGCGACACGTTCTCGAAGCTCGACAGGTTCGGACAGGAGATGATCAGCGGCACTTGGCATGAACTCGGCATCAACCCGCGAAGTTCAGAAATCAGAGAAATGGGATCGCAAACAAATGAAATCGCGTCGGCCACAACGATTGCTCCTACTGCACGCCCAGCGACGATCTGACTAAGGACTCCGGGCTCGCAGACTGCCCGCGCGCCGACCGAGTGGACCTCGAGGCCCGACGGCGACGGCAGCGATCGTCCATCGATCTCAACGCCGACGTAATGGCATCCGAGGGCGCGCGCCGTGGCTGCCTGGTCGCCGTACATATGGCCGATTTCGAGCACGATACCCTCGGCCGACCTGCACATGAGCAGGTTTCGAATCTGTTCACGCCTGATCACGCTCCGAGTTCTTCGGCCCATAGATCCCATTACCACCTGTGCTCGGCGAATTCGCCGCCAGTGAACTCCGCGACTCGCTCGGCCCCCTCCAGTCGCGCAGGAAGCCCACCGTTGTAGGTCAACTCGACGAACTCAGCCAGGCCCGCCTTATGGCGCTCGTTCCCGAATTTCTCAACCAGTCGAATCCTTTCCTCGACGAGTTCGCCAGAACCAAACTTGTGAGTAAGTATCAAACCGCTCAGTGCGCCATGGTACTCCTCGACGTCGCCGGGACGAATGCCGGCATCGTCGTTGAGGAGCTTGTCGTGGAATAACACGGCATCAGGCACCAACACGACGCGGTATCCGAGCAGTCTTGCGCGCCACGAGACGTCGACGTCCTCGCAGTACATGAAAAACGACGACGAGTCGAAACCCTCGAGTTCATCGAACACGCTTGAACGAAACGCCATACATGCGCCGGTAGCCCAGGGCGTATCACCAGAACGAGAATCGAATGGCTTCGGATGTTCGAGAGGCATCTGCTTGGCTTCGGCAATGGCGATCTGCTTGTCGTCGGCCAGCCGCGCCAACAACGAACTCATCGTGGTGGGTGTCATCACGGCGTCCGGATTCAGGAATACAACATACGCCGATGGGTGTCGGCCGAAGAGCCTGTTCATTCCTCCGCCGAACCCAAGATTACTGTCGAAATGAACGTAGTCGAGCAAATCGACGACATCGGCGAGCTCGGCCCGAACCTCATCGAGCCACGCTTCATCTAGAACGGGCGACGCAGAATTGTCACCGACTGCGCAGATGACAGAACCAAGGAGTCCATCCTCTGCGGCTCGACGACACGCTGCCCCGACGGAGAGGAGCGTGCGCTTGAACCGCCGTGGATCCTCGTTGTAAAGCAATGTACAGATTGACACGTTCGCGGAACTCGCCACATCGGACGTCGACACATCTGAACTCGCTGCGGTCGAGTCAGGACACACGGGATTCGGGCGCGCCATGGAACAACCGCAGATCATCGACGTGATCGGTCACCACGGCACGATCAGTAACACGACCGGCCGCGCTCGTCCGATAGAAGCTTGCGATCGTCGGCAGTACGAGCGGATCACGCCTTGCGACGAGTCGGGCGAAGAATTCCCAGTCTTCCATCGTCTCTAGATCGTTGACCCACCAGGCCTCGTCAGCATGTGCGTTGTGGGCTATTACGCCGGTGTCGACAAAATTACCGAGCTGAAGCTCGTTTCGATCGAACATCTCGAAGTGGATCGTCGGCGCGGCCAATCCGGGAAGCCAGCCATCACTATTTTCGTAGATTCGAGCACCGTAGAGAACTTCGGTCTCAGGCCAGTAGTCGAACGCCCAAGACACGGCCTTGAGCCAGTCAGGATGCATCATGTTGTCGTCATCGAGGTAAGTGACAATGTCTCCGCGCGCCATAGCGAGACCCTGGTTGCGAGCCCTAGCCTGTCCGCTCTGCGGAATGCGCACAACCTCTATCCGCGTTGAACAGATCGAATTCAACATCCGCGGCGTGTCATCGAGGCTCCCGTCGTCAACGACGATCAATTCCCAATTGTTGTAGCTCTGTCCCTCGACGCTCCGAATCGCTCGCTCGAGGTAGTCGGCTCGATTGTGCGTCGGCATTATGACCGAAATCAGAGAGTCGGACGCCACCTCTGTCATCCGAATCCACGCCGAAACCGCGATGATTTGTTCGTGAAGGGCTCGGCGATTCAGTTCTCGCGTCAGCCGGTCGATGTCGCCGGACAAATCATGCACCCTGCCATCGGTTGCCGTCGCTTGTTCTCGGACAGCGGTTACACCGAGAAGCTCGCTCAACCTCTCCATCGCGGCGAACGCGCGGCCGCCACGTTTCTTGTCGATGTCCCATGCGGCCTTCTGAGTACTCCAAACTCCTGACAATGAAACCAATGTTTGGACCTCCTGTCGCATCTGTTCTGAATGATATCTGCTCCGGCTTCCGGTGGCTTGAAAAAGCGGCCGCTGCCTTGCGGTCCTGTCGTGCTAGCCGATCGTGAGTCATGTCTCATGAGAGACAGGCCTCGACGCAATCACGAACTCGAGGTGCGCCGATAGCCGCTTGCCACCGCTCGTATCCGCGCATTGTCTGCGTATGGCAGAGGGCCTCATCGCTCGTGATCGATTCGATCGCACTCAACGCGACACGAACGTCCGTGGACTCGAGTAGAACAGCGGCGTTGCCGCAGGTTTCCGCCACGCCGCCAGCATCCAACGCTACAACGGGCAACCCATGCGCCATTGCTTCGAGAAGTGGCACGCCAAATCCCTCGTGCCGCGAAAGCGACAGCAGCACGTCACCGCGCTCAAATAGATCGTTGAGGTCGGCCTGAACCAAGGAACCGTGAAACGTGACATTGGAGCATCCAAGAACAGACCTGTAACGCTTCACCGCCCAAACGTATGCCGGCGTGTGAGGACTGCCGACAATATCGATCTCGACCTCGACATCAGCCCTGGTCGCGGTTGCCGCTAAGCGAACCGAGTCGTGGATCGCCTTATGTGGGCACATCCGACCGATAACGAGAATTCGAATTGGACCACTAGAGCGCGCCCTCGCAGGCGCAGCGCCAGCTCTATACAGATCGGGGTCGACCGCTAGAGGGACGACATCCACGCGCGAATAGCCCCACGCTGTGAGATCAGCCGCGCTGAAAACAGACGCCGCTAAACCCCTATCTGCCCGGTCGGCAAGACTTGCGATTTGCAAACGGGCGACTGTCATCAGCCGGGCGAAATCCGGCCAGAACGGCTCGAAATATTTCGAGGGTGTCACGTTGTGGTAGTAGACGACAAGCCGACCAGGCCGATCGAGTATATGATCGGCAAGCGGCGTTGCTGTCGACGCGTGGTAGATCAGAAGATCAGAAGGATCGAGATCGTCGGCAAACGATCGGACTCTGCCGATCATCGAAGGCTCAATGACGTCAGCGAACACCTGCGAGGATAATCCCTCGCTGTGGAAGGCTCTATCGAGAAGAAACACGAAGCGCGACACCGCGTCATTCGTTGATGGGCATGCAACATATTGCGCCACTCTCATGTAGTGAACCGTTCGAGCGCGCGCCCAACACGCTGCATGACACTCTCCCACGAGTACGAGGACAGAACATAGTCTCGGCCCGCACTGGCCATCGATGCGCGGAGAACCGGATCGCCAAGCAGTAATGCGATCGACCGCCTCAGCCCAGCGAGCGTCGCGTAGTGCAATCCGCCGCGACTCAGAGTGACATGGTCTCGAACCACTTCACTCCAACTCGATGTAATCACTGGCACACCGCTAAGCCAAGCCTCCATAGTCACGATCGAAAGGCTCTCACGCTGAGAAGGTTGGCATAGCGCCAGAGCATTCCCGATAACCCCCTGCTTAGCAGTTTCATCAAGTTGACCTGCAAGAACGACACCGCGACGAACGCGAGGCGCGTCCGGTCCGGCTCCGACAAACACGGATGAGATCTCAACACCATTGCTTCGCAAATCGCACACAACCGACGCCAACCCGCCCAAGCCTTTGCCGCTATCCCAACGGCCAACGTACACAACATATGGAGCACCATCCCCGACGGGCGACCCCGCAGTCGACGAGTAATCCGGCCGATCGGCATCGTTCGGCGTTCGGAAACCCATGCCACCTATAGCCGAGTCGTGGACCCGACCAAACTCACGGATGCCAAGACGGGCCTCGGCGTCGGTGTTATATAGGTAACCCCGCGCAGATGCCATCATGTTTCGAACGATTGGAATCCAAGCTGCGGGCTCATCGTGAAGACAAGGAATCACGACCACTCGTCCACCGGAGCGTATTGCGCGCAGAGTCGACGCTGCCAAGAGCGGGATCGCGATAATCACGTCAAAACGTTCGTCGGCAAGATACGTCTGTAGCTCGGGAACATCATTGCGCGCCGTGATCCAGTACTCCGACTCATCAATTCCGATCTGTGCACCCGACTGAATCAGGAAATCAAGATCACGGATGCCGGACGACCGATCCCGATGCGCAAACCGACGCACGGTGACAGCGCCCTGCTGTTCGACACCGCACGCATAGCGGTCAGACGATCGCGACGGGCCCGCGTCAGAAGTGCAGATCTCAACGTCATGGCCCTCCCTCGCCAGCTCGATTGCGAGTTCAGCTCCGTGGCGTTCAGCACCACCGACAATCTGTGCCCCGTATCGAGGTACGACCACCGCAATGCGCATGTCAATCGGACGCTTCGTCCAAGGCCGAGTTCGCGATTCTCGCCTCGATCGCGTCCAGCCGGGCCTCGATCCCTCGAACTCGTGTTGCGACATTCCGATTGAACTGGAGAGTCTCACGAGTCAAGGCGACGAATGCTCGATATTGGTGGGCAACACGTTCCCCGACGACGGCCTTGGCCAAAGATTTCGCAGCACCCGAAATACGGTCGCTTGGAGTAGATCGCGCGATGGCTGGCGATACGACTCCGACGATCGGGTCGGGCGCAATCCCAACAAGGTCGGCCGTCACGGTTTCGAGGCGGGCGATTGATGCCATCAGCGCATCTTCAAATATCCCGAAATCCTCAAACGAAGCGGTCATCTGATCGACGCGAGTCACTTCATTCTGGGCGATTCGTTGGCGTGATTCCGCCTCTGTCGTTTGGTCTTCTCCTGACGACTTGCTGTCATTCATTTCTGACCTCTTCCACAAGGGCAATGATTCGATCTATATTGCCGCGCCACGTCCGTTTCGACATTCGCCGTGCCGCGGCGGCTCCACGCTCGTCGAATTCCGAGCGAACATCGAACGACTGATACAGTGCGTCGACGAGCGCGCCCCGCATCGACGGCCACTCGACCTCGGTATCCCACGATTCGGCGTATAGAAACGCATCGTCATCGACGATCTCGGCCAAAGTATCGGCATCAGGTGCAATGATGGGCACCCCGACCGCCATCGACTCCATTGCTCGCTGCGGATGCCATTGCTGCGAGGGCATGGAGATGAATACATCACACGCCTTATAGACCGCCGGCCACTGGTAATTCGGAATGTATTCGTGGCTGCCCAGCACGATGCGACCGCCGCCAAGTTCCGCTACGCGGCGAATGAGTCTGTCCCGAAAATCTGAATATGCTGGGCCGGAAAGCAAGCACAGCAAGAACGCGGCCTCGGAACGATCGAAGGCAGCGTCGAAGGTGTCGACGAGTTCGACCGCCGCTGTTTCATCTTCAGCGTCAAACACAGCAAGGTACATCGTGTCACTCGTCTTGCGAAGTTTCGGAACACGGGAGTGGAAATAGTCTCCATCGACCGCCCACGGCACATATCTGACGTCTGGACAGCGGCCCAGTTGCTCCAGCGCCTCGGCGGTTGTATGCCACGGAGTCCAGATCTGGTCGAAACCACTCAAAACATCGCCCGAATCGACGCACTCACCAAGGACAAACGCTATCGATGGGGCCGCGTCGAAGCGATGGTCGTCGAGCGTCGACTCCGGGCCGACGCATACTGTCACATCACCGCCTCGAGGCCGTTCGCGAGCGGCATCAACGAGTGGCCAACGCGGACCAATTGTCTCGGGACCCGAATAGCCGGCCGCAACCCGGGATTCATGCAGGACAAACACAACGTCTTCCAGCGCCCGACGTATGAGCATGTCGCTGGTGCAACATCGAATCGTCAAACCGGTACGGAATTCGCGATTGAGCCGCCCGCGCCACCGAGCCGCGAAGACACCCTGGGATTCAGCGATCATCGCGCTCAAGGGTGCCCGATTCACCTTGCTGCTCAGATTGTGTTCGTGACGGAGCGTCAGCTCGCCAAGGAAGAGGCTCGTGAAACCCGACCGTGCTGCCATGAACGCAAAGTCAGTGTCTTCGTAGTAGGAAAAGTAGTGATCGTCGAGCGATCCGATCGTAGCGAGAACGTCACGTTTGACATACAACACAGCTGCGGTGCAGTACTCTACGACTCGCTTCCGAGTGAACTGCCCGACGTCGAGTTCCCTGCCTGCAATGAGTTCGCCCTGCATCGATTCCGGGACGACATAACCGCCGGCATGGTTCAGCCGCCGCTCCCCGTCGATCAGCCTGCATCCAACGAGCCCGACTTCAACGCTGGAGTATGCGGCATCACGTAGGCGCTCGAGCCAGTCCGAAGACGTAATCGTCACATCGTTATTGAGCAACACGACATCAGCGTCTTGGCTCGCTAGGGCGATACCAGCGTTCACCGCATGACGGTATCCTGTATTGGTCTCGAAGAAGATCGTATCGGATGGCGAAAGCCGCTGGCGGATCCATTCACAAGTCCCATCTTCAGACCCATTGTCGACAACAATCACACGATGAGCGATAGACGTGTTCGCTTCGAGCGACGCCAAGCAACGCTTTGTGGCTTCGAGTCCGTTCCAAGTAACGATGATGATGCTCGGCGAATGGCTCATGCCCGATTCCACGGAACTCGGATCGTCTTCATGTTGTGCTTGGAAGGCAGATGTCATCGCGTGTTCATTCCATGGCGTCGCCATGGAGCTCGACTGCCGCCTCGAGTGATTCCACACGCTTGCGAAGATCATCGATCGCTGCTGAGAGGCCGATCCGATCAATTCGCTGGGCCTCAAAACGATCGCCGATCCATCCGAGTCGAGTCTCGAGGCTCTCAAACCTGCGGACGACCATCCGGTTGAAGTGCCCCACATTCACGGCGAGCGATTCGACGTACCAACTCACGGCCTTACGGGATGCACGGCGAGCCCAGGTCAGCGGGCGACCGACGTAGGTCAGGCTAATCTCGGGTGACCCGTCGGCTACGACATCTGCAGCTTGCCTCAGCGCAATGATCCCGTAACCACTATCAGGATTACTGGCGGCAATCGACGATCCCTGGCCGTCGTTGACCTCGCGATGCCTCAGACATTCAGCGAGGTAGTCGACCTCTTCAACGAGGTCCCCTACTGCGACCTCGAACTCGGCATCACTCATGTCTACCCTCCGGCTGTCAACTCGTCGTTGTGACACCACTGTCCGGCGATATGGACCGGGGAATCGTGTTCACGAGACCCTTTCACATCGAAGACGAAGGCCTGTTGGAGCCAGTCATAGACCTGATGTCTCATCGGGTCATGCGCGCCAATCGTCAGTTGGTAGGTTGCTGGCGCGAACGGAAATGACGGCATCCGTAAATCAATAGTCCCACCTCCTCGTTTGACATCAAACGTCTTGGCGTGGGAGTCGGACCGTATCGAAGAGAGCCTAGAGCCATCTCGCCAGACCTCAATCGCTATCACTACCTCGGCGATGTCACGGATCGCTTCATATTGAATGTCTATCGTCACACCACGTCCTGATTCGAGCCTCGCCGGCTCGTCGTCGTTCTCTCCCAGAAATGCAACCCTGCTGATTCGAATTTCACCGGTACCAACACGATCATCGACGGCGGGCGCAACCCAGGCACCGAGCTGATCGCCTGTCTCGTACACGGTTTCGAGATAGTCAGAAATGACCTCAGACGAGGTCCCCGAGCGCCGAATCTCACCGTGCTCCAACCAGACGGCACGATCGCACAGTGTCCGAACGACATCAAGACCGTGCGATACGAATACGATTGTCATTCCTGCATGCCGAATTTCGCGAATCCGCTCCTGACACTTGAGTTGGAAGTCAGCGTCTCCGACGGCAAGCACTTCGTCGATGAGTAACACGTCCGCATCTACATTTACGGCGAGCGCAAACGCAAGCCGAGCGAACATCCCCGACGAATAGTTCTTCACTGGGGTCTCGACGAAATCCCCAATGTCGGCGAATTCGATGATTTCGTCGTAACGCTTCTGCATGTCTCGCGTCGATATGCCCATGATCGACCCTGCAAGATAGATGTTGTCGTGGCCACTCAATTCCGGGTGAAATCCGGTCCCGAGTTCGAGCATCGACGAAACTCGACCCTCAACGCTCAGCCGCCCGCTATTTGGCGTGAGGATACGAGCAATCGTCTTGAGCATCGTCGACTTCCCCGAACCGTTGGCGCCGACGAGGGCAAGCATTTCTCCCGCATCGACTTCGAGGGAGACCCCCTTGAGTGCCCAGAAGGTCTCGAACTGCGACCGCCTTACGAGCATCACCTCTTTTAGCGTCAACGCGCGCTCGTGGTAGATACGAAAGCTCTTCCAAATGTTCTCGACTTCGATGACCGCCACGTCAGATCAGCTCAGCGAAATATGGCTCAGATCGATTGAAGACCCAAAAGCCAGACACGATGAGGACGAGAGTTACGGAGGCCGAATAGGCGACCCAGCCCCATGCGGGCTGTACTCCGTTCAATACGACATCTCGGAACCCATCGACAATCGAGGACGCCGGGTTGAGATGCAGAAGCCTTACGACAGTCGGATTTTCGAACATGCTAAATGAATACAGGACCGGAGTCAGAAAAAACCACATCTGAACACCCACGCCGACAAAATGCTCGAAGTCTCTGAATTTCACTGTCAACGCGGATACGTGGAAGCCGATACCGATCGCGAGAAGAATCGCGAGCGCTGGAAAGATAGGGAACAAGACGACAGTCCAATTCGGCGCGATCCGGAAGATCGCCATAAAGATGGCCAAAACCACTAGCTCGAACACAAACGTGATCGAGTATGAAACGACGGTTGCAATCGGAAATATCTCTCGAGGAATGTAGACCTTCTGGATCAAGTACCCGTTCGAGATGATCGATGTCGTGGTTGCCTGGACAGCAGGTCCGAGCATGTTCCAAACGACGAGACCGCCATAAAAAAAGACAGCAAATGGATAACTGATATCGGGCTGAGCGCGAAAAAGGAACTTGAAGACGACGCTGAAAACTGCGACGAGCAGCAAGGGGTTCAATAGCGACCATGCCGTACCGAGAAAACTATTCATATGCTTGCTAGTGAAATCGCGGCGGACCATGTTTCCGAGGATCGAACGCGCAGCGATGAACTCGACCAACGCCTGCCGCACGCTTCGCGACGGAAGCGTCACAGAGACTGGCGGACCCGATGCAGCGTGATCAGTACTCGCCATTTCGACCCTCGTCACACATCAACAAGATGACCTCGGCAAACGGGCACAATTTCAGGGTCGTCACAATACCCTCTGATCGTCGGCATCCGGCATTCATACTTGCACGCAGCGCGTCCGGTCCGAAAGTCGCAGCTGGGTCGGCGTCGTCACCGACCGTACTGCAAGCCACTTGAGCGCGTCGACCATCGCCTGCGACGTTTCGCAGTAGGCGCCTCCGGCGCCGCTCTTCGACTGTTGAACCAGTCGGATGGGCATGTCAGAAATCGGAAGAATGCGCATTTCGGATCGACGCTCGATACACCCGATGGGAAGACTTCGATGAGCATCCTCAGACGCCGATCATACCGATACCTGGACACGTCGACGCGACCGAATCCAGCGAGAGCCCCCAACCAATAGTCGCGATCGCCCTCGGACGAGCATAGAAACATGTCCGCGCGTCGAACCAATGCGGCGGACATCCCGATGCCCATCTGATCAAGATCATCGACGCGTAACGTCGAAAGATCAACAACCAATAGATCGGATTTGCGAACAGCACCAAGTGCATCGGCGACCGGACGCAATGAAGTGACGACGCTTTGAACAGACGTACCCTCGTCAAAGGCGCCCGGCACTTTCGTAGACCGACCTTCGGATACCGCGGAGCCAACCTTGACGCGCTGATTGCTAAGGGCGTCGATGGCTGACTCGATGTCATCTAGCCGCGCACGCGCGGCTGTATCGGCGCGGTCCGGCGGCCGAAGGATCATCACGGTGTGCTGTCGCAGTCGGCCCGATCGCGACGGTTCGGCGGGCTCCGGCCCGCGCTGGTCACGTCTCATTCGAATCCTTGATTATCGTGATGGCTATCACCACTGCTTGTGCTGACCCCAGACACCAATTCCAGCGATTCAACCCCAGAGCGGAGAACCTGCGCCAACGACTAGCGTTCCCAGATTGGACTTCGCGGAAAGTCCAGTCCCTGCTCAGAGCAAAATGGTCGACCGGCGCCACGACTGCGGTGGAGTCGACTCTCATCGTGGAGGCGAACCTGACAGTGCACGATTTCGACGAACATGAGCCGACGGTCACGGCTGTGGTCGTAAACTACAACGGGTTCGAGCATTTGCCTAGCTGCCTCAAGTCGCTCGAGTCACTCGACTATCCGTCCGCGAAGTTCTCGGTCCTGATCGTCGACAACGGCTCGACCGACGGCTCGGTCGAATACCTGCGCTCATCCCATCCTGAGGTCCGTGTTCACAAGGTCGGCGCGAACATCGGGTTCGCGGCGGCAGTCGACGTCGGCGCTGAGATCGCGGCGAGTGAAGTACTCGTTCTCATCAACAATGATCTGCGCGTGGAGCCTAACTGGTTGAGAGAAATGCTCCGGTGGTACGCCCCAGACGAGTCGACGCCATGCGTCGCAAGCGTCATCCTCAACTGGGAAGGCGACCGGATCGATTTCGTGTCAGGCACTATCAACTTCCACGGCTTCGGTGACCAGCCGGGTTACGGCCTGCTATGGAATGAATCGCAGGTCGATGATAGCGCATATCTGCTCTTCGCATGCGGAGGCGCCATGCTCGTCTCGCGTGAAGTATTCCTCGAAGAGGGCGGCTTCGATCCAGGATTCTTTGCATACTTCGAGGATGTCGACTTTGGATGGCGCCTAAATATCACGGGCAACAGAGTGCGACTTGCCGCCAATGCTCACGCTCGGCATCGCCACCACGGAACCTCGTCGAAATTCCCCCACTATCAGCGCCTCCGCCTCCTCGAGGCCAACGCTCTGCGAATGATTCTCAAGAACCTCGACGCGAGACACCTCGACGATTGGCTCGGACCGGCTCTTCTATTGATGCTCGAGCGTAGCTATTGCGATCTCGAAGGATCTGACGCTGAGTACGAGATTGGTGGGCGTGCCAACGACATCGGCTTCGACCGCGCGGCCCGACTCGGTTTGTCGCGAATCTACGCAGCCCATTCGGTTGTAAGTGATCTGCCGACGATCATGCGACAGCGCGACGAAATCCAAGCAAAGAGATCGGTTCCAGATAGCGAGATATTTCAAGAGTTCGGACAACCGCTCAAGCCGCTCGGCAGCGATAACGTCGACTACCTCAGGGCGTTTGACAACGTCGTCACCGCCTTTGGACTCGACCTCACCACCGACCGTGCGAGACGGCGCAGAGTCGTTTTTGTAGCCTACGAAACGATCTCGCGCAAGATGGCAGGACCTGCAATCCGATGCATCGAACTCGCTCGCGAAGTGTCGAAAGTCGCCGATACGGTGATCGCATCGCCAGAACGAATCGATGTCGATCTCGGTCCCGTTCGACATGTGGAATTCAGCGACGAGAATGAGCTGCGCCAGATCGCCTCCGATGCAGATGTCGTAGTGGTGTTCGGCTATTTGCTCGAACGGTATCCCTGCTTGCGGGACATGTCTGGGGTGCTCGTGGCTGACATGTACGACCCATGGAGCCTGGAAGCTCTTGAGCAATTGGCCGACGACCCCGATGTCGAACGGTCTGATCAGACGATCGGCGACGCGATATCGGCCCAGCAGAGACTCCTATCCAGGGCTGACATCATCATGTGCGCATCGTCACGCCAGGAGTCGTACTGGCGAGGGGTCCACGACTCGATCGGATTCGCCCCCGAGAGCTCCCTCGGGGGCGAACCTTCGACAGATCTGAACACGATTACAGTGCCGTTCGGATGCCCCGACCAACCTCCTCCGGCACCCTCGTTCGATGCGCGCTCAAGCATCAACTGTCCCGACGACGCTCCTCTGCTGCTATGGACGGGCGGCGTCTGGGATTGGTTTGATCCAATTCTCGTCATAGACGCGTTTGAATCGACGCTCTCCAAACATTCAGACGCGAGGCTCCACTTTCTCGGTCTTCAACTGGATCATCTCGACGTGCCGAAGATGCGGGCCGTCGATCTTCTACGCCAGCGCATCGACACTCTCGGTCTCCAGTCCAACGTGAGCCTTGGCGATTGGGTGCCATACAACGATCGCGTCGCGTTTCTCGAAGCGGCCGACATTGGGGTAATGGCGACACTCGACCTAGCCGAGATCAGGCTAGCGTTCCGGACACGCTTGCTCGATCACTTCTGGACCGGACTTCCAACGGTCTCGACCGGCGGTGACAGTCTCACAGGTCTGATCGACGACCATCACGCCGGAATCATTCTCGAACCGGGCGATGTCCCTGGCTTCGCCGACGCAATCCATCGAATGATCGTCGATATTGATTTCCGCGATGCGTGCAGTGAAGCGGCGTCTCAGCTCGCAGAGAGTTTCCGATGGTCCACTGTTGCGAAACCCCTCGTGTCGGTGATCGAAGCAATCGACAGCGACGTCACCGGCCACGTTCCCGGTCGGCCACACAGCGATGCCACCAGATCACTTATTGCCGCACAACGTGATGAGATACGCCGACTCCGGAACGAATCTGATTCGATACAGCACAAACTCGACAGGTTCCGCAGAACGCCGGCATACCCGGCATACCGATTCGCCAAAAAGCTCGGAAAGGCCGTTCGCGACCGAAGGCCGTGACAAGCATGCTCGATTTGTTTGAATTCGGGTGGCTCAGCATCCCCCCCGCGTATCGCTCGAATTGGGGTGCTAGACGTCAAGAGATCATGTACGTTTCCAAGCTGACTCTGCCGCATCTATCGCTGGTACCGGGTCTCGTCCATGTGGTCGAAATTGGAGCAATGTGGCCGTCGCACATTTCGGAGACGACAGTGTAAGACTCGCAGTCATTGGAATCGGCCGTGTCGGCCTGCCTCTCGCCGTTGCGTTCGCGCAATCGGGGCTACTGGTTACGGGCGTAGACCGCGATGAGGGCTATCTGCAACAGATCTCGACCGGGACAGCGCCATTTCGTGAAGCGGGGCTGGATGAGGCCCTTGTAAAGGTCATACGAGACGGAAACCTGAGCCTCACAGTCGACGGCGCCGCCGCCGTAAGTGCCGCAGATGCCGTCATCGTTTGCGTCGGCACTCCGTTGTCGGCCGAGTTCGGCCCCGACTACGCCCAGCTCCGCAGCGGCCTCGAAAGCGTGACGAAGGGACTCGGACGCGACAAGCTGATTGTCATGCGATCGACCGTTTCGCCAGGCACCGTGACCCAGGTCGTTCAGCCTCATCTCGAAAAATGCACCGGACTCACGGCAGGCGAGGACTTCCTGCTCGCCGTATGCCCGGAGCGAGTCGCCGAAGGACGCGCTCTCGAAGAAGTGTTCGAGCTGCCTGAGATAGTCGGCGGCGTAAACGGGGCATCGAGCATCGCAGCGAGCCAACTCTTCGGCAGGCTCTCGCCGGCAAAGAAGATACGGGTGACCGACCCGACATCGGCCGAACTGGCAAAGCTGTTCACGAACGTATATCGGTACGTGAACTTCGCCCTATCCAACGAATACGCGTATGTCGCCGAACAATATGGTCGCGACGCGATCGACATCATCGATCTCGTCAATGCCGACTATCCCCGCGGCGGCGTCGCGAAACCCGGTCCTGCGGCAGGGCCTTGCCTCTTCAAAGACGGATACTTCTTGATCGAACAGCTCAACATGCCCGATTTCGTGCTGATGGCTTGGAAGCTCAACGAATCTGTTCCCGTTCACGTCGCCCGGCGTGTGATCGATGCCCTCGAACGAAAAGGGAAGACGCTGTCCGACACAGCCATCACCGTCTTAGGCCGAGGATTCAAACGCGACTCGGACGATGACCGCTACTCTCCGTCGCTGAAGATGATCGACGTCTTGGCGCGCTCCGGCGCTGATGTCACGGTACATGATCCATCCTGGCCGGGTGTCGACCTCGACGAAGCGATCACCGGTCGCGACGCCATCGTTCTCGCAACGAACCACTCCGCTTATGACGATCTCGAGCCTGGCTATATCGCGATGCGATCGCCAGGTGTCGTGATCGGTGATTGCTGGGGTGTATTCGACCGGGGCGCAGCTCGCGAGGCTGGTGTCCAACTCGTCAGGTTCGGCAACGGCGAGGCAGTCGCGCAATGAGGCCAAGGGTCAGCGTCGTCATTCCCGTGTACAACGAAGACGATACTGTCGTCCCGATCCTGGACCGGATCTTCGAGTCGGTGTCGCTCCCTTGCGAGGTGCTTGCAGTCTTCGACCAACCTGAAGACTCAACGGTTCCGCACCTCGAGAAATACGCTGAAACGGAAGATCGCCTCGTCCCAACGCTCAACACGTACGGACGCGGCCCGGCAAGAGCAATTCGTTTTGGGATCGACGCTGCCGCCGCAGATGTCGTCGTCGTGACCATGGCCGACGGCAGCGACGATCCGCAACAGATCGATGACCTCACGCGATTGGTCGAACGTGGCGTCGCCGTCGCGGCCGCATCTCGATACATGAAGTCGGGCCAGCAAGTCGGAGGGCCTCCGCTCAAGTCGTTTCTGTCAAGGCTCGCCGGCACATCTCTCTATCATTTCGCGCGGGTCGGAACGCATGACGCAACGAATTCGTTCAAGGCGTATTCGACTGCCTTCGTGCGCGCTGTCGGCGTCCAGTCAGAACACGGGTTCGAGATCGGCCTCGAACTCGTCGCGAAAGCACGACGACTACGCGAACCTGTCGCAGAGATTCCGACGATTTGGTTGGAACGTCACGCAGGCGAGTCTCAGTTCGACCTGAAGGCATGGTTGCCGCACTACATGTATTGGTACCGCTTTGCATATGGCCACAAGACAACGATTCACGAACTCGCAGCGCTCACATCAGACAGGTTTCAAAACGAATTACCGAGCATTCGGCCGGATGAAATGAGACATCAATGAGCAAAGTTCTCGTCACAGGAGCATCGGGCTTCATCGGAGGATACGTCGTTCAGGAACTACTGGGCAGGGGTCATACAGTTGTCGGCGTCGACAATCACTCAAAATACGGCCCGGTAGTAAAATCCTACGACGGACATTCCAACTACCGGCTGATCGATGGCGACGTACGCGACACCGATCTACTAACCGACATCCTCGCAGATTGCGATCATTTCATTGCGGGCGCCGCCATGATCGGGGGCATTACCTACTTTCACACCTATGCATATGACCTGCTCGCGGCCAACGAGCGGATCATGGCGGCATCATGCGACGCTGCCATAAAGGCGTTCAAAGACGGACGCCTTCAGAAGGTCACCTATATGTCGAGTTCGATGGTCTTCGAATCGACCGACCGTTGGCCGTCTGTCGAGGGCGACGAACTCGCGATCGCTCCTCCTCTTTCCTCGTATGGATTCCAGAAACTCGCCGTCGAATATTTCGCTCGCTCCGCACACCAGCAGTACGGACTTCCGTACACCATTGTGAGACCTTTCAACTGCGTGGGTATCGGCGAAGCCCGCGCTGCCGGCTCAGTCGAAATCGCGAGCGGCAATGTCAAGCTTGCCATGAGCCACGTCGTCCCGGACCTGATCCAAAAGGTCATCAAAGGTCAGGATCCGCTGCACATCCTTGGTGATGGAAGCCAACTGCGCCACTACACATACGGTGGCGACCTGGCCCGTGGCATCGCGATCGCAATGGAGCACCCGGCGGCGTTGAACGAGGACTTCAACCTGTCGACCGCAACATCGACAACTGTGCTCGAGCTTGCGGAGATTATTTGGAGGAAGATCCGAGGAACAGAGGTTCCGTTCAGATACGTGAGCGACGACCCGTTCGAACACGACGTCCAGAAACGCATTCCGAAGGTCACAAAGGCGAAGGAATTGCTCGGCTTTGAAGCGACGACGGAACTGGAAGACATGCTCGATGGAGTGATCGATTGGGTTGGGGACGCGATCGCTCAGGGCAATATCTAGTGAGCTCGCCACCCGGATCCGGGTCGGCAACCCTTTCTCACGATCTTCACCAATCGAAACCAGAGCGACCGAAGAGCCCGAGGCCGCGCCCCAGGTCGCCTTCGTGGAGATGGCGACCAGCGCTCGTAATTCTGCTCGCAGTCGTCGCCGGCACCGTCCTCCAACTTCTTCGTCAACGGGGGGCATCACCGATCTCGACAATTTGGGCCGAGGACGGTATCCAGTTCCTAGCTACCGCGCTCACCGAGAATCCGATCACATCGCTCGCGAAACCATCGGCGGGATATCTGCACATAGTTCCGCGCATTATTGCGATCGCCTCAACGGCGTTGCCAATCAGATCCGCGTCGATCTTTCTTGCCGTCGGATCCGCCGTCGTCGTGAGCCTGATCGGCGTATACGTGTATTTCGCCACATCACCGTGGCTCAGGTCACGATGGGCAAGAATCGCTTTGGCCGCAATGATGGTACTTTTGCCCACCGCTGGATCTGAGACAGTAGCCAACGTCGCGAATCTGCACTGGTACCTCGTATTCGCTGCATTCTGGGCACTGCTGAACAAACCGTCAAGTGCAGTCGCCACCATCTTCGACTGGATCGTGATCGTGGCCGCCGCGTCCAGCAGCGGTGTGGCCATCATGTTGGCACCGATTGCGATATATCGTATATGGCGCGACCGCGATTTGGGGACCGTCAGTCTTGTGACCGTTTTCATGGCGATCGCATCCCTGCAGACACTAATCGTCGTGATATCGAACACGTCGGCACCCACCGCGAGTCTTGCTGACTATCCAACTATTCTCGGCCTGAGAGTTGTTGCTCCGATTCTTGCCGGTGACCAGATACTGGCCAGGATCGTCAACAGCGGGCTTCTTTCAGATCTGGCGTGGGCTGCGACCGGCCTGGTCGGGTTTGTCGGAGTATTTGCGTATCTGGCAGCGCGGCGCGACATACAGCATCGGCACGTATTTATCGCCGCGTGCGGATACAGTGCTGCTTTCTTCCTAGTAGCCATGTATGGCCGCGGGTTGGGATTAGACGCGATTCCAACGAGTGCGCCCTTCGATCCAGCGGGGGCACGGTATTTTGTATTGCCGATACTGTTCCTCGCCAGTGCCATCGTCGGACTTGTCGCCACGCCGGACCCACGGGTCAAGATTGGTACCTGGCGCTTGGTGCAAGCAGCGGCGACTGTCGTTGTTCTCGTCGCAATCGGGACCAGTTTCAGCCTCACCAACGGACGATCATCCGGCCCGGACTGGGTCAGCGCTCTCGACGCTGCAACGAAGACCTGCACCGCTACCGGAGTTGAGATCGTAGAAGTCGCACAGGCTCCATCCGGATGGTTCGTTCCAATTCCGTGCAAGGAACTCGGGTGAATTCGATCGAAGACTCGACACGAGAGACATCGTCCGCCGCAAGTCCGACGCCAGACCACCCCGGCGCATCATCCGAACAGCGCTTGTCTCCGAGACAAACCGCCCGACCAACCGACCGTGACTGGTTCTGGATTCACATCGCGACGCTCGCGGCGGCGTTACTGTGCCTGCTGTACTTCACGCGCAACCAGTGGTTCAACCTCGACGAATGGGCCATGCTCACAGATCGATCACTCGCCACCGATCCGGTAACCGCTCTGTTCGCTCCACATAACGAACATTGGTCGACGTTGGTTGTCTTGATCTACCGCTCGCTATTCGCAGTTTTTGGACTGCACACGTACGTGCCGTACCTGCTGGCTTTGTTCGCTTTCCATCTACTTGCGGCCCACTTCATGTGGCGGATCCTGCGCCGGATGCACGTGTCGAATGCGGTAGCGACCGGTCTCGTAGGCGTCTTTCTCATCCTGGGAGCGGGTTGGGAAAATCTGACAGCAGCATTTCAGCTCAGCCTCGTTGGTTCGCTTGCCGCCGGACTGCTCGCGATACTGCTCCTGTCGGATCCGCACGGGCACGATCCCAAGAGTTCTCTGGCACGCTGCGCAGGATCATCTGTTCTACTCATCGCGTCGGTCATGTTGTCGGGTGTCGGGATCACGATGATCGGCGTATTCGTACTGTTTGCTGTGGCATCACGCCGAATCCTCCCTGGACTATTGACAGTCATCGCTCCGATCGCCGCGTATGGAGCGTGGTTTCTGCTTTGGGGAAAGAACAATGCGGTAGAGGCTCCGCCGATCAAGACCGCCATAGACCGAGTACCTGAATATGTTTGGACTGGGCTGACCGGCTCAATCGATGCCGCGATCGGCCTCGTCGGTGGAGGATTGATCATCGTCGCCTCGATCATCGTATGGGTTGCCGTTAGAGGGCGACCGCGCGTGCATCCCTGGACGTACGCACTCCCGCTCGCCGCCGGTTCCGTCTTGTTTCTCTTGTTGACGGCCCTACGTCGGTCACATCTCGGTGTTGAAACCGCCACGGCATCGAGATACGTCTACATAGTCGTTCTTCTCATGTTGCCCGTGGTCGCACTTGGCATCGACCGCCTACTGTCACACGCTCCGACGCGACGAACGGTGCTCACGATTGGACTGATCTTCCTGTTGAGCATTCAGGTCGCCGTGCTTCGATTCGAAGCGAACACCTGGGGCTCGATAGAACAGGAACAACGACGGCGAATTCTCGCCACATCCGAGCTACTCAGCGACGGCGAGCCCATCTTGAACATGGTACCTGCACCACGATACAGCCCCAATCTTCAGACTTCTCATCTCAATGAATTCGCCGAGGCGGGGCGGCTTCCTGAGTCCGACTCGGATCCGGCCGATATCATGACGGCTCGTGAATATCTTCAAGTCTCAGTTGATCCGGATCAAATCGTTGCCACGACCGCAGTCTTACCGGCATTGAGTTCTGAGCGTGGCGTCGAACTGAGACAAACATCGCCTTCATGTAGATACGTGGTGCCGTTATCAACGATGCCACGGTTCAATCTCACGTTCGATACGCCGGGCGCGGTGTCGATCATGTCTGACCAACAGATTCAGCTCGACTTCACTCTCGCGTCAAACGACGGCAGCATCAGAGCAAACGTGCCAAGAAATCTGACGATTCTCTCGGGCTATCAGTGGCTCAGTGTCGCAACGGGTAACGTGCGCCTCGAATTCTCCGGCGAAATCGATAGCCCATTCGAGATATGCGGTTTGAAAGACTGAGACGGTCGGATTGAGCCACAATATGCGTGTCGCGATCAATCTCGAGCAGCTGCTCTATCGGATCCCGGGCGGGATCGGGCGATACACAGCAGAACTTGCCCGTCTACTGCCTGCGACATATCCGTCAGACGACTACGCGGGTTTCGTTGCACGCCACTCACGATCTGAGATCGATCAAACACTGCGAAAATACGATGTCTCCCAAGTCGGAGTGACTTCGCTGCCGCTTCCCCGGCCCGTGCTCTACGACCTGTGGCACACGCTCAACGCCCCGTCGCTGACGACCTTGGCGAGCACGTTCAAACGCTCCGAACTCGTCCACACGCCTTGTGTCGGTGTACCAGCCGTCGCACGTCGCCAGAAACTCGTCACAACGGTCCATGATGTCGCACCGCTCATTTATCCAGAGGCATTCACTCCGCGGGGCAGGTGGTTTCATCACGTCGGCTTGAGATCCGTCGAACGCCACGCCGACCTCGTCATCACCGTATCCAGGTCTGCACGTGACGAGATCTGTGAACGAACGGCGCTGGATCCCGACAGGATCAGGGTCGTGTACAACGGCGTCAAAGCGGCCGACGTGCCGGACGCAATTGTCGATCGTGTCCGGCGCCGCAACGGCTTAGGCGATCGACCGTACATCCTCTGGGTGGGCACAATCGAGCCACGTAAGAACGTATTGATGCTGCTCCAAGCGTTTGCTAACCTTCGGGCGACGACGGACTTGCCGCACCGCCTTGCCCTCGTCGGCCCGACCGGATGGGCGTATGACGAGGCCGCATACACTTCGGCCGCTTCGACGCTCGGCGACTCGTTGAAGATCGTCGGCCAGGTCGATGACGTGACCCTTCACGCCCTCTACAGGGGCGCGGACGCGTTCGTATTTCCCAGCCTGCACGAGGGATTTGGGTTGCCGGTGCTCGAGGCGATGGTGCAAGGAACGCCCGTTGTGTCGTCTAACGTCGGGTCGCTCGCCGAGATTTCTGGCGATGCCGCAGTGCTGGTAGATCCGACCGACGTCGAAGCGTGGACCGCCAGCATCGAACAGATCCTCACCGACGACGGTCTCCGCGGCTACTGCGCCGAACAGGGAACAAAGCGGGCAGCCGAGTTCACCTGGGAGCGGACAGTCCACGAGACTCATGCCGTGTACGAGGAAGCCTTGAGCTAACGAGCCCCCACGCCCACAGGTCGGAGCCAAATCGGATGATCGACGAATTCGAACATTTTCTGATCGCCCGCGCCATCACCGTACGCCCAGGTTTCGGCACGATCTGCGCCGATGAACGACTCGAGTCTGTCGACCTTGGCTGCGCCGCGCACATTTCCGCCGAGCATCTCCCCCGTCAACGTGTTGGTCGACACGTCGGTTTCGAGCTCGACGGCCAAGACCGCGTCGAGCCCGAGTTCGGCGCCAACGGGGCGCAGGTAGGCGGCGAGAGATGCCGAGATGATCACTACTTCATGTCCGAGGTTCTGATGTTGCCGGATCCGTTCGAGAGTGTCTGGCCTCAACTTCCGACGACAGATCCGCTTCGAATACCTGTCGGCCGATTCGAGAAATCGGTCTGCATCGATGCCGAGTAACAGGCTTCGCAGAAGGATTGCCTTGTATTCGTCGTAAGTGACAACACCTCTGAACCGGCCGATCAGTGCGCGGAGGTTCGCGACGAAACAATAAACGAGCCGCGGCCACCCGACGAGTATCGCGAGGAAAGGCACGAGGCAGTCGCGCCTCGAGATCGTGCCGTCGAAATCGAACGCAGCGATCTTGCGGACCGCGTCGGTAGGCGCCGCGACGGTCATGCGACAAAGACTCCGTTGACGAACCAGCTCAAAATGAATATCGACCAAATTCCGAGCACGCCGAAAATCGCCCACCGCCACGCCGGACGAACTCGCTTCAGTCCATAGGCGCAGACGATGAAGACCGGCCACGCGGTCAACACGAATCTGCTCACACTCGTGAGGATTCCCGTCGAAACGGCCGGAATCAGGATCAGAACGGTCCACGCCCAGGCTTCGGGTGGCCAGCCTCGACCGACCTTGCGATTCACCCATGCGGAAACTGCCGCTCCGATCGAAGCGGTGACGGCGAGCAGGTCCAACAGCGCGATCCACCGAAAGACGCCGTACAGAGGAGTGGCGAGAAGTCGCACATGGCCGTTGATCGCCGTCCACGGCGGCGCTGTATGACGTCCCCACGCGGTCTGTGCGCCGAAAAACGCAAGCGCATCGCCTGCTTGGAGCCATTGGACGACCATGAACGGGACCAACACGAGCCCGGCAGTCAAGTACTCGACTACGACGCGGTCGAGGCGACGCTCATCGGCAATTCGCAGTGCGACGAGTAACAAGACGATCAGGAGCCCCGTCGGGCGGACAAGCACCGCGGTGGCCGCGAGACCCGTCGCAAGAAGATGCGCCCCGCGGCGGTGTGCGAGCAACGCTCCGACTGTGACGGCGATGAACACGCCCTCGGTGTAAAACATGCTCAGATAGAACGACGTGGGAAATACGAGCATCAGGACTACCGCGATGCGCGCCGTTTGCTCGTCTCGCCACACTTTCGCAGCGACGTACACGGCGCTTATGCCTGCAAGTCCGCCGACCACGCTCACAACGCCGACGGCAACCACCTCGCTGCGCACTATGACCATTAAGGCGCGGGTGATCATCGGCAACAGCGGAAAGAACGCCGTCGGCTGCTGACCGAAATCCGTCCCCGGCCGATACCCGTAGCCGTTGCCGAGAATCCATCGGTACCACCCGCCGTCATAGGCGTCGACGCTATCGATCGGGTTCCCACCGAGAACCAGGATCAAGACCAAAATCGCAACGCGCCAAATCACGAATGCGAGGAGTGGGAAGAGAAGCCACGTTTTGAGGCGGTCTCCGACCGTTGCCGTGAGTCGAACCGCCTGCGTGTCCGAAGCAACCACTACAGGGCAAGCCTCTCTGCGACTATGTCGAGCATCGCCTCGACCGGTTCGGGAATCGAGATCTCCGCCATGACACGGTCGGGATCCTTTAGCCCGTGTCCCGTCAGCGTCGCGACGACGACCGAATCCGGTGGCACCTCGCCCCGTCCGGACCGTTGGAGAATGAGGGCCACCGACGCAGCAGATGCAGGCTCGCAGAACACGCCCTCTCGCTCGGCGAGCAACCGGTATGCGGCGAGAATCTCTGCGTCCGTTACCGCATCGATCACTCCGCCGGACTGGTCGCGCGCCGCAACAGCACCTTGCCAAGACGCTGGGTTGCCGATTCGGATCGCCGTCGCGATCGTCTGGGGCCGCGCGACTACCTCGCCCCGCACGATTGGGGCTGCCCCGGCGGCCTGTGCGCCCCACATCGTCGGGCGCGTCTCAACGTCGTAGTACTCGACCGACTCGGTATATCCGAGCCACGCCGACGTGATGTTACCGGCATTGCCTACAGGTAAACAATGGATGTCGGGCACGCGGCCGAGCGCCTCGACGATCTCGAACGCGACCGTTTTTTGACCCTCGATTCGCAGGGGATTGAGATGGTTGACGAGGGTCACCGGCTTGGTCGCAGCAAGTTCCCGAGCGATCGCGAACGCAGTATCGAAGTTTCCGTCGATCGGGACGACGGTCGCCCCGTGGATGAGCGCCTGCGAGAGCTTGCCGAGTGCGATCTGTCCGGCGGGCAGGATGACGCCACACGCCAAACCCGCCCGGGCACCGTACGCAGCCGCCGACGCGGCGGTGTTTCCTGTCGACGCGCACACCAGCGCAGTAGAGCCGTCTGCGATAGCTCCCGATACGGCAGCGCACATGCCGCGGTCCTTGAACGAACCCGTCGGGTTCATACCCTCGAACTTGAGAAAAAGATCCGCTCCGATCATCTCGCTGATCGTGTCGGCGTGGATGAGAGGCGTGTTCCCCTCGAGAAGAGTCACGGCAGGTGCAGATGCCGGGATCCGCATCCGATGACGGTATTCGGCAACGACGCCTCGCCACGGCCCGGCGCCGCCTACCCCGTCAGCCATCCTCGTCGCCCAGGACGCGAATCGACGACATCACGGCTTCGACACTGTCGAGCCCATCGAGCACCTGCAACGCCTCGGCCACGTCGATCTCGCGCGCCCGGTGCAAGATGAGTACGAGTTCCGCCTCACGCTCGCGCCCCCGCTGCACGAGGCTCTTGATCGAAACATTGCACTCGCCGAACACGGCGGCGACCTCCCCGAGCACGCCGGGACGATCATCGACGCGCAGGCGCAAGTAGTACTGACTGGACAACTCGACAAGTGGGACGATCGGCACGGTCGACTCGGTCGGCGCAAGCGGCCCCCGAGCGTGTTGGCGCAGATTCAGGGACGCGTCGATGACGTCACCGACAACGGCCATGGCTGTCGGACCGCCACCCGCTCCAGGTCCGTAAAACATCATTTCACCGGCGTACTTGCCCTCGACGAACACCGCATTGTATGAAAGCCTCACCGAGGCGAGCGGATGGGTCGTCGGAAGCAATGTCGGATGTACGCGAACTGCGACACCGTCGTCGATCTTCTCGGCTATTGCGAGGAGTTTCACGACGAACCCGAGTTCACCGGCTACCTCGATGTCTCGGGCCTCGATATCCGTAATGCCTTCGATCGAGACATCCTCTGTCGACACTCGAGTCCCGAAGGCAAGCGTCGCGAGGATCGCAGCCTTCGCGCCGGCGTCGTGGCCGGCGATGTCTGCCGTCGGATCTGCTTCGGCAAATCCGAGACGTTGGGCATCTTTGAGCACCTCAGCGAAGTCCGCTCCCTCTTCGGCCATGCGGGTCAGTATGTAGTTGGTCGTCCCGTTCACAATGCCCGTGACACGCTCGATCTCCTCGCCGGCAAGCGACTCGGCGATCGGCCTGATGATCGGGATCCCCCCACCGACCGCGGCCTCGAACAAGAGATCGACGCCGGCGCTCGCAGCCCTCAGGTGGAGGTCGGGGCCGCGCGACGCGATCAGCTCCTTGTTGGCCGTAACCACTGCTTTGCCGTTGTCGAGCGCCGCCCTTACCCACCGTGCAGCAATATCGACGCCACCCATGACCTCAACGACGACGGAGACATCGGGATCTTCAACGACAAGCTGCGGATCGTCGCAAAAGACCGAAGAGTCGAGAGGTACGTCACGTTGGCGAGAGACATCGCGCACGGCGACGCGGACCAACTTGAGATCGACACCGGCCCCATCGGCAATCGCGCTCCGCCTGTCACTGAGAATACGCGCGACTTCGGATCCGACCGTGCCGCATCCAATCATTCCAACACCGACTCGATCAACCATTCACACAGGGTAGATGAGACGCTCACGGGGCGAGAAGGCCGATCATCGAGACCCTCCGCCGGGAATCTTGCCAGCACGCTCCGAATGTCTGCCGTGCGGCACTTTCGTGTCCGGGACACGCACTAGGAATCGCTCATGCCTCGCATGAGGTCGTCGATCATCTCCCGTGCGATCACGACCCGAGAATTGCCGGACTTGCAGAACACGACGGCAGGGCGTGGAACCATGTTGTAGTTGTTAGCCATCGAGTACCCGTAGGCGCCCGTCGCAGGTACGGCAAGAATCTCACCGCGGCGCAGGCCAACCGGCAACCGCGCGTTTTCGACGACGATGTCGCCGGATTCGCAGTGTTTGCCGGCGACGGTCACCGTGGATGAACGGTCTTGCGCGGCGCGGTTCGCAATCAGCGCTTCGTATTCGGCGTCGTAGAGCGCCGGTCGCAAATTGTCGCTCATCCCGCCGTCGACCGACACGTAGGTTTTGAGCCCGGGAAGCTCCTTTATCACCCCGACTTCGTAGAGCGTCACACCGGCGCGGCCGACGATCGACCGCCCGGGTTCGACAACCAACTTCGGCGCGACAATCCCGACCCGGTCCACAGCGTCAGCGAGATGGGAGGCAAGTACTTCGGCATAGTTCGAAACATCGATCGGACGATCGTCTGCGCCGTATGCGATGCCGAGACCGCCGCCGACATTGAACTCACGAAGCTCTCTGCCGTAGCGATTGCTTGCTTCGGCCGCGAAATCTACGAGCACTCCGATCGATTCCGCGAACCCCGACATGTCGAAGATCTGGCTTCCAATATGGCTGTGCACACCAACCAGGTCGACCTCGTCGATGGATGACAGCATGTCCACCGCAGCCATCGCTTGACCATTGCGCACACCGAGACCGAACTTCGAGTCCTCTTGACCGGTCCGGATATGTTCATGGGTGGAAGCATCGACCCCTGGGGTCAACCGAAGCAGCGCCCCGACCTTGCCGCTGATGCCGCAACGAACGACAGCGGTTCGAATCCGATCGATGTCATCGAACGAATCGATGACGATACGCCCGACACCGAGTTCGACACACGTATCGATCTCTGCATCTGACTTGTTGTTGCCGTGCATCACGATCTGGCAGGGATCAATGCCTCCACGTAATGCACATTCGAGTTCACCCGCCGTCGATACGTCGATCGAGAGCCCGTACTCACAGATCAGGCGCGACATTGCAAGACAGGCGAAGGCCTTACTCGCGTAGACGATTTCTGTGTCCAGACCGGTCCGAGCAAAGGCGGCTTCGTAGTCGCAGAGACGGTCGCGCAAATATCCCTCGTCGTAGACGAACAGAGGTGTGCCGAACTCGTGGGCGAGTTCGATCGTGTCGCAGCCGGCGATCGTGAGATGCCCGTTGGACATGATGCCCGTGTCGGGCGGAAGCACATGCTCGAGTTCTTTCAACGCTGAGTCCACGGGTTTGATCAGCCTACGAGACGATGAACGGCTTCGACCAGTGCGGCGGGATCGAACGGTTTCGTCATGTAGAGATCGGCGCCCGCCGCACGCCCCGCCTCGATGTCGTGACGCTGGGCCTTTGCCGACAAGAGAATGATCGGCAGACCGGCCGTAATCGGGTCGTTCTTGAGCTGCTCGCAAACGGCGATCCCGTCGACGAACGGCATCATCACGTCGACAACGGCGAGGTCGTAGCCGGACGAATGCGCTGCGCTGAGTGCTTCTCGTCCATTTTCGACGATGTGAACGTCGAAACCCTCGAGCTGGAGAGTAATTTCAAGCAGCTTTTGCACGCCGGGGTCGTCATCGGCAACGAGAAGTCGTATCACGTCAACATCGTATGCGCGAATAGACGTCGATCAACCCGGCAGCAGTCCGTTCCCACCGAAACTCTCCTGCTCGCCGACGTCCGGCGTCTATCGCGGCCGTCCGATCGGATTGGTCGGACAGCACCCGCACGACCGCGTCGGCAAGCGCTGCGGAGTCGCCGACGTGGAAATATCGCGCGGCCTCACCACCGGTTTCGGTCAAAGCACCAGCATCTGACGACACGACGGGAACACCGACCGACATCGCTTCGAGCGGCGGGAATCCGAATCCTTCATATGACGACGGATAGACGAACGCGGCCGCTCCTCGCAGCAGCGCCGCACGCATTCGGTCATCGACGTAGGGCAGTCGAACAATTCGCTCACGATGACCTGACGACGCAACTGCCGCGTCGACACGCGAAGTGTCGGTTCCGTCGCCACCGGCGATCACGAGCCCGAGATCGCCTATTTCTTCGGCAATGTCGTCCCACGCTGCAATCAGCGTCGGAATGTCTTTGCGTCGGTCGAGCGTGCCTAATGACAACAGATAGTCGCCGAAGCCGGTATCGGGCGGCGTCCACGGGGGCACCGCAGCTATGGCCGGCACACCCGACGCCACGACATGAATCCGCCCCTCGTCGACGCCAAGCACATCGGACACTTCGCCGCCGACAAAACGCGAGACAACATGGACGTGCGCCCCGCGAGCGAGCGCGCGGCCGACTAGGCGTCGATAGGCGGCAACGGCCGGAGCGACACCGCTCTCGGTCCACGGGGTCATGTCGTGAATCGTGACGAGCGCCGCCACGTCACCGCTCGGCGGAACGACATAGTTCGTTCCGTGAACCACGTCGATATCGCCGAGGAGACGCCCCGCGACCGTCTGAATCCGTGGCAGATCGGCGTATTGCCAAATCGCATGAAGCGGCCGCGCTGCCATCGGACGTGACACGTGACAAACCCCGCCGGGCAGGACACGCGCGAGTTCGTCTCGCCCCCGCCATGTGATCGCGTACGCGATCAACTCGACTTCGTCGGTCGCGGACAGCGCATCGACGAGCTGGGCGACGAAGTAGCCGACTCCGGTTTGGCGACCAAGCAACGGTGTCGCGTCGACCGCGACGCGCATTCGCCCTTTGTTTTGCATCCCACAAGGATAAAGGGACGATTAGCGGATGGGTCGACACCGCCGACTGGTCGTCGTGTTCGCTGAGAATCCTGCGCCCCATGCAGGTAGACTCGGCACTCATTGCCCTCGTAGCTCAGGGGATAGAGCACCGGCCTCCGGAGCCGGGTGCGGAGGTTCGAATCCTCCCGGGGGCGCTGGACTCGACAGGTTGAACGATCGGATAACATTTGCGTGCCTTGATTTCAAAGAAGGACACCGTGCGAGCGGCAGTGCTCGGCGTCGTCGGGGCGGCAATGATCGTCTCGACGCATCCGACATGGCCGCTCGCGGCAAATTCGTGGCGCGTACGCGTGCCGGGATCATTCGACTTCACCAACTCGAGCGCCGTCGCTATCCCTGCGTTCATCATCGGGACGGCCATGGTATGCGCAGCGTGGATGCTTCTGATCCGATCGCTGCGCGACGCGCGCGACCGGCCGATGGGCGCGAGAATCGGCCTTCTGATGGCCGTGACGGCGATCTGGCTCGTCCCAGTCCTGATCGGACCGCCGCTTTTCAGCAATGACGTCTACAGCTATGCGGCTCAGGGCGAAGTGGCAAGCCGCGGAATGGATCCGACGTCGACGCCTCCGCTCGCGCTGAACGGCGGGCCTTTTCTCACGCCGGCCGACCCGGTCTGGCGCGACGCCGTGGCGCCGTACGGCCCGATTGCGATCGAGATCGGCAAGCGAATCGTCTCAGCGACGGAACATGATCCGGCGGCGTCTGTGTGGCTGTTCCGTGTAGTGATCATGTTTGGCGTCGGCGCAATGGCCGTCGGCGTATTCGACATCGCTCGCACGCGTGGCAAAGACCCGGCGACTGCGGTCGCGATTGGTGTCGCCAACCCGATCGTACTCTTTCAATTCGTTGGAGGAATCCACAACGATGCACTGATGGCAGGCGCCCTAATACTCGGCGTCGCCGCGATTGCCAGGTATCAGGCGGCGATAGCCGGCGCCCACACAGCGAGCGAGCGGAGTCGAGCGGCGCCGTATCTGATAACGGCATTTGGTCTGATCACGATAGCGACGGCGATCAAGATCCCGGCCGCCGTCGGGCTCCTCTACATCGGTTGGATCATGCGCGACTCGCTCAAACCGTCGAGACGCCTCGCTAGAGGCGTGGCCGTGTTGGTCGCCGGATTCGTGGTCATCGGCGCGTTCGGCTACATGTTCAACGTCGGCTGGGGTTGGATCGGGGCGCTGCGCAACACCGGATCGATCACATCGACGCTTGCGCCCGTCAATCTCGTCTCATTGCTCGCTCGTGACACACTCGAGTTCGTCGGATTGCAAGCCGGCGCCGAAGTCGTGTACTCGGCGGTGAGGTTGCTCGGCCTCGCTGTGACCGGCGTCGTTGCGATCTGGCTGCTGAGAAACTCGGACCGGTTCGGCGCCCCACACGCGATTGGCATGACATTGCTCATCGCCGCGATCCTGAGCCCGGTCATCTGGCCCTGGTACTTCGCCGCCGGTTTTGCGCTCGTCGCCGCCGCAGGCCTCGGGCGGTTCCGTCCGTCGGCGATGACGCTCACGATCGCCGTGTCTTTCGTCGTCTGGCCGACGGGAGTTTCAATCATGAAGACGGTGTTGCCGATCTGGCCTCTGCTCGGACTCATGCTCGTGATACTCATCGCCGGACTGGCAGTGTTCGCCCAACGACGCGGCGGACACGTCCCGTGGCTCGTGGCAGGCGATGACGATGAAACGGTCGACAATACTGAATCGCCCAACCTCATTCCGTCCTCGTCGCACACAACTCCCCGGGTGAACGAGTGCGCGAGTAAACACCCATGCGCCCCGCCGATTCGAACATCAACGTAGGAACGTCAAGAAACGTGGAATAAACATGGCCGTGACCTACGCTTCATCAACAATCAACCGCCCAGGCGAAACATGCCAGGCGAAATCTGTTTGTCAGGAGGCTTCGAATGGCAGAACTCGAAGCGGTTACCGAAGATTCATTCGACACCGACGTCCTTCAGGCCGAAGGCAAGGTAGTCGTCGACTTTTGGGCGCCGTGGTGCGGCCCCTGCAAGGCAGTGACGCCCGAACTCGAAAAACTCGCACAGAAACACACCGATGTGACTTTCGTCAAGCTCAACGTCGACGACGCGCCGTCGATAGCCGCGAACTACCGGGTCATGGGCATACCAACGATAGGCGTTTTCGAAGGTGGCGAACTCAAAGCGACATCGGTCGGGGCAAAGCCGGCCGACGCTCTCGCCAAAGACCTCGACCTCATTTGATAACCGGAATCCGGGCGCGTCGCACCTACACTCCAAGCATGGACGACGTCGACTACAGCTGGATTCCCCCGTCGGGCGGAAACATTTTGATCCTGACCTTCGAAGGGTGGAGTGACGCCGGCGCATCTGCGAGTACGGCTGTTTCGACGCTCCAAAGCGAACTCGAGACACGCCACTTCGCGACGATAGACCCCGGGCCCTTCTACGATTTTCAACAGACCCGCCCGTCGATAACCGTCGAAGACGGAATCATTTCCGACCTGTCGTGGCCAACAACCGAATTTTCGTACGCATCTAGAGGTGACGGCGGTGTCGTGATCGGTACGAGCCACGAGCCGAATCTGGCATGGCCGGCATTCGTAAACACGATCATCGCCATGTCTGAGCGCCTCGGCGTCGAACGCATATATACCCTCGGTGCGCTCCTCGCCGATGTCCCACACACGCGACCGATCCAGATCATGGGGACCGCCACGTCGCCTGAACTTCGCGACGAAATCGGATTCCGCGGAGCGAACTACAGCGGCCCGACCGGAATCGTGGGCGTGTTGCACCATACCTGCGGCGACCGCGGCATCGAGGCGGTGAGTCTGTGGGCTTCGGTGCCACACTACGTCGCAGCGACGCCGAACCCGAAGGGCACGGTGGCACTGCTCGAGATCATCACTCCCATCATCGGCGTCGATATCGACCTCGACGAGCTGCGCAACGAATCGGTCGAGTTCGAGGAGCAGATCGACCACGCGATGGCCTCGAACCCCGAGGTGAGCGCCTACGTAAGACTACTCGAGGGCCGAGCCGACGATAACGCCACCTCGCCGCTGGTCGAGGGCCCGATCCCGACCGGCGAGGAACTCGCCGAGGAACTCTCCGAGTTTCTCCGCCTCGAACTGGGCGACGACTGAACGACCGACGAATCCGATGATGTGCGACTCAGTTGCGGTCGACAAGGCGCGTGAGTCGACGGTGTCCGATCAACCGCCCGATTCCAACCGCAAGTGTCTCACGAGCCATCGCACGGGGCGACATGGCCGAATCGGTAGGCGATACAGTCGCGTCGAGACCGACCTCGTCCGCTATCTGGCTGAGACGCTTCGAGTGGTATGGATCCGAGACGAGGACGACGCTGCCGACACCTTCACTCGCCAGAAACCGTGCGGTCGCGGCAAGCGACTCATAAGTGCTCCCACCAGACACCTCGCGTCGGATCGCCGAATCAGCAATACCGACTCCGAGCAAATATCGCGCTGACGTCGAGGCTTCGGTGAAACGATCGGATTCCTGACGGCCTCCTGTAACAACGATGATCGGCGCGTAGCCGTCGCGGTAGAGCTCGACTGCATGGTCGAGGCGCTTGTGAAGCACAGAAGACGGCTTGCCGTCGTATTGAGCGGCGCCGAGCACGACGATCGCCTCGCTCGGTCGCGCGCCATCGCTTCGAGCGGCAAGCCAAACCTGGCCGAAAGTGACCGCGAGGTATCCAGACACGATCAACAGGGTTCCCGCGAAAATCAATGAGATCGATCGGGCCCAACGGCGTTTCGGACGGCCGGCCACATCCAACACACTATGCGACAATGCCACGGCCTTCGCTACGATCCCGCAAAACACGCATACTCACGCTTGCGCGTCCGGCCGGGCCGGCTGATGTGCGAGAATCCCCTGGATATGTCCCGCATCTGGATCGACACCGACGTTGGAACCAACGCCGACGACGCGTTCTGCCTCGGCCTCGCCGCACGCGACACGCGTGTCATACTGACGGGCGTGTCGACAGTGTACGGCGACACTCAGCTGCGCAGCCGAATCACAAAGCAGCTTCTCGAGCTCGCCGGCTACTCGAAGCCCGTCATCACTGGGATCGGTCACCCGCTCTCTCCGGACGCCAACGCGGTGATGAGCGGAACCGAAGGCGAGGGTCTCATCGCGAACCGCGGCCCGGTCGACGTCGATTACCCCGGCGCTCTCGACAAGACTGCAATGGGCGATCTCGCGGTCGAGGCGACGTGGACGCTTGCGATTGGCCCACTGACCAACGTCGCCACGGCGTTCGACTACGGCGTCGGACCGCGCCGACTCTCGACGGTCGGCGGACCGAACGACGACGGACCTGAGTGGAATTGGGGCGCCGACCCGCTTGCCGTCCAGCGTGTCTTCGGTTCGGGCACCGAGATCTGGGTATACCCGTGGTCGATCACGAGCCAGGTCGTGCTCTCAGACGCCCAATTCAGCAGGCTCGACCGGTCGTCGGATTCGTTGTGTCGAGTCCTTGCCGACCAGATGCGCCGCTGGCTGCGGGTGCGTCCGACGCTCGGCAAACCCCCGCCTCATCTCGCCTACCTGCATGACCCCGTAACTCTCGTCGCCTTGGTGGAACCCGACCTAATCGAACACGAACCGGCAAGACTCAGCATCGACGCGGACGGAAGCGCTCGTGAGGTGTCGGGCGAACCAAACTGCATGATTGCCCGCTCGATCAACGCGGCCGCCGTCGGCGATTTCATCGTCGACACGTTGATCGCGGGGCGATCCTGACGTGAATGGACCGTAAGGGCCCTGTCCGGGTCAGATCTTCTCGCCCCGACGGGCGATGTCGGCGAGGACGCGTTCGATACCGACCTTGTCGATGACGCGGAGCCCCTTGGCACTCACCTTGAGGGTGACCCAGCGTTTTTCGCTCGGGACCCAAAATCGACGCTTCTGGATGTTCGGCTCGAAACGTCGTTTCGTCTTATGGTGCGAATGCGAAACGTGATTTCCCGTTGCGGGGCGGCGACCGGTGACTTGGCAGACCTTCGACATCGTGATCCCTCGAATCGGGGTTCTGGATTCGACGCCTCGCGTTCGATGCGGCAGCGCCGGATAGACCGAGATCTGATTTTAGCGCGACCCAAACCTGTCACAAGGCAGATTCGGTACGGCCGCAACAGATCTCGATATGTCGTTCGCCCCCCCAGGGGTTGAAGACGACCCTCAGCGCCCTTCCGTGTCAGCGATGTTGCGGGGCGAACCCCGTCGTGTCGATGAAAACATCGCGGATCGTGACTATGTCGTCACCGGCAAGGATCCCACTGCGGCCGAATATTCGTCCCCGCTCCCAGTTGGTCAGGCCGAGTTCGGGGCGCCCCCATGCCCATTGACCGTCGACCCAACGCGTGAACCCGCGGCCAACATATGGAACGTCGACGGCTTCGTAGAACGCTTCGAATGTCTCGTCGGACGAAGTCAGAATCGACGCGACGAAATGCGGACTATGCGTGTTTATCAGTTCGACGGCGTGGCCGGCGCCACGACATGTGACGACGCTGAGTTCGGGTGCGTCGTCCCACTCCCATTCGATGCCGAGGTCTGACTCGTCGAGTGCCTCCGACTCGCCGACGATGTCTGCGGCAGCCCCGACCGCATGGATCCGGGCACCGATACCGGCGAGAGACTTCGAGATCGTCCGTCCGTGTTCGGCAATCGCCGCGTCGTCGATGACGAGCACGTTCAGCGTGTTGCAGACCTTGCGGTCGAGACTCGATTCGATCACGTTACGAATCGACTCGGGACTTGCGGTCGGCTCGACGTAGACCCACGCCCCGCCGGTGCCGTGCAAAGACGCCGGGATTCCGTGCTGTTCGGCAATCGAGCCGAGAAGCGACACTGCCGCGCCGGAGCCACGGGCAACGGCGAGACGAACCTTGTCGAGCGTGAACAGAGCCTGAGCGGCAGCGCGGTCGCGGCTTCGGACGAGCCGTACTGCCGCCGCTGGTAACCCGGCAGCGCGTAGCGCCGGAGCGATGGCCAACTCCTCGATCGCCAGTGCGGTGCCGAGTGCATCGCCGCCGATGCGCATGACTGCCGCGTTGGCGTTCCTCACCACACCGGCGCCATCGGCGAACACGTTCGGACGACCTTCGAAAACGAACGCCACGACACCGAGCGGGGCGAAGCGTCGCTCGATCGTGTAATCGGCCCCGCTCGTGCGCTCGGCTACCCGGCCGATCCGTGGTTCGGCGCTAGCCCAGCCGTCGAGGCCGTCGATCATGGCCCGGCGCATCTCGGCACTGACCCGAAGGCGCCCCGTCGACCGCCCGAGGTCGACTGCACGTTTGACGTCGGTCTCGTTCGCAGATGCAATCTCACGCCAGATTCCATCGTCGCCGAGGCGGCGCGCGAAACCTGCAAAAAAGTCTGAGATCGCTGAATCGTCGATGCCGGACATTGCCTCGAAGGCGGCGTGCGCCTCATCGACGGCTTCGGAGGCAGCGCGTCGTGCCCCGTCGGGGATCACGAGGAGATCGCCCGTCCGCGAGATCGCTACGACCGTGTCGTCGTCGGCTACGTCGGGCATTGCCACGAGCTTCGACCCGACGACGACGGGCGTACCGGGAGCGATTTGTGCAGGTGTGTCGACAACCATGGAGCACAGCGTATCCTCACACGACGATGCGCTCAAAGCACGTGCACGTCCCGAAACCGTGGTCCGCACGACTCGGCGCATCTGCAAGAATCCGCCCAAGACATGAACCGCCTACGCCGCCGAACTCCGAAACGGGACTGGTTGACGCTGTCGGCATCCCTCATATCGCTCGCGGCGTCGACGAACGATGCCCGCCGCCACGTTTCCGACACCGAGACCGAGGTCTTCACCGCCCTGAATCGAATCGATGGCGCCACTTCACCGATATTGCAGACAACCATGCAGCTTGGACAGTTTTCGGCGGCGCCAATAGCAGCGGCTGTGGCGCTGATCGCCAAGAAACCCCGCTTGGCCTGCGGGCTCGCCGCGTCCGGCACGGGTGCCTGGGCGCTAGCCCGCGTCGTCAAACACGTCGCACGCCGCGGACGCCCTGAAGCCGAGGTCGACGAGGTCGAAATCCGTGGACGCCGCTGGGACGGTCTCGGATTTCCGTCAGGGCACACGGCCGTTGCCGCCGCACTCACCGCCGTCGCGACGCCGGCACTCCCCGAATCGGCGCGCTTGATCGCGTGGGCAGCAGTTGCCGGCGTCGGACTCGGACGAGTGCACGTCGGCGCTCATCTGCCGCTCGACGCGGTCGGCGGCGCCTCGCTCGGCATCGCCATCGGGACGGCAGTCCGCGCGGCAGTGTACGAATGACATCGGCGATCGCGACCACCGCTCACTAACATCCACCGGTGTTGGGAAGGGGACATATGCGGGGACTACGAATCGCGCTCGTCGTGGCAATGTTGGCCATCTTCGGCGCCCCGTTCGCGGTCGGTCAAGAGCCGCTCCCACCCCGTCTCGACCCAAACTCCGACGAATACAACCCGCTCGCCCCGGCAGACCTGGAGGCGCCCGACACGCCGATCGTCGGTGACGTCATCTTCGACGGACCGTACGCCCGACTCGAAATCACCGCCGAACTCCGTTCTACCGTCGACGTACGCCGCGGAATAGACCTGCTCTGGTCGGGGCCCGGAACAGGCCGCCCGCTCATGGCCGATCTGGGCGCCCTACCTCAGGGGCGCACCGAGGTGAGCGTGACGGCAACAGACCGCGAGGGCAATACGTCGGAATCTGCTCACAAGCTCATCGTCGTCGAAGAGGCCGGCCAACTCGACCTGTCGCTGACCAGCGCCCCGGGCGAGTCGCCGCTCGAACTCACAATCGTCGGGCCGCCGGGCACCGTCGGCGAAATCCGAGTCGTCGGTGCAGACGATGTCGTCGTTCGCGGCTATGTGCTCGACGAGTCCGGCACGGCAGAGGTCACGATCGTCGCGCCGGCAGGGGCTCTGATGATCGAGGCGACCGGCACCGACGAGTTCGGGCGCGATCTTCCGATTGCCACATTGGACGAAGCATTCGTCGACAGCGAACCACCGTCGTTGTCGATCGCGGTCGACGATCCGGCCGGTGCGAATGGACGGGTCGCATTCTCGGTCACAGCCGAAGCCGGTGCGGCGATAACAATGCGAATCGCGGCACTCGATTTCGAAGAGTCGTTCACGACCGACGGCAGCCCAGTCGAACGATCGTTCGAAGCCGACAATGGCGACTACCGAATAGAGGTCACCGCGACCGATGACATCGGCAACACGATCACGAAGACGGTGATCGTGACTGTGAACGCCCCCGCCGTGCCTCGCTGGGTTGCGAAGACGTTCATTGGCGCCGTGTTGGTCGCCGGCGTCGTCGCGGCTGCGCTCTGGCTGCTCAGACGTCGCCATTCCAGATACTACGCAGACGGCTACGACACGGACGGCTACGACACGGACGGCTACGACGATGCAGAACTCGACATCACCGACGACACGACCGGCTATGACGCCGTCGAATGGGTCGATGATGATGACACCGCGAACGACTTTGCTACAGATGAGATGGAAGCGTTCGTCGACGACCCACCCGACCAGCACCGCGTCTGAACTGGGTACGATGAGAGCGGTGTTGCCGGCCGATCGTGCCGTAGCGCTCAACATCCGAAGGGGAACGCTGAGTGGATACGATTTCGGAATCTGCCGACGCAGAGCGCTCCGATGCCCTGGTGCTCTTCGGGGCGACCGGTGACCTTGCGAAAAAGAAGCTCTTCCCGGCTTTGTACAGCCTCGCGGTACGGGAAAAATTCTCGATACCGGTGATCGGTGTCGCGTCTCGACCGTGGGAAGACCGCGATCTCCGCGAACGAGCGGTCACATCGGTCAGTGACGAATACGGCGACGCCGTCGACATGGACGTCCTCGACGACTTCGCAGGCAGCGTCCGCTACATAAGTGGACGCTACGAACAGCCTTCGGCCTACGAGCGGATTGCGACAGCGTTGTCAGAACTCGGCTCGAAGCGCCCGTTGTTTTATCTCGCGATCCCGCCGGAGTTGTTCGGCAACGTGATCAGCGGCCTGACCGAAGTCGGGCTCAACAAAGGCGCCAGGGTCGTGGTCGAAAAACCCGTCGGTCGTGACACTGCGTCGGCGAAAGAACTCAATGCGCACATTGCGAAGGCGTTCCACGAGCGCGACACATTTCGAATCGACCACTTCCTCGGAAAAGACGCCGTCCAGAACGTCCAGGTGTTCCGCTTCGCCAATTCGATCCTCGAACCGGTCTGGAACCGCCAATTCATCTCGAACATCCAGATCACGATGGCCGAAGACTTCGGCGTAGAAGGACGCGGAAAGTTCTTCGAAGGCGTCGGCACACTCCGTGACGTCGTACAGAATCACCTTCTACAGATCGTCACATACCTCGCAATGGAGCCGCCGCACGCTCGCGGCGTCGACGCGCTTCGCAACGAAAAGATCCGTGTGCTTCAAGCGATCAAACCAATGACCCGAAACGACATCGTCTGGGGTCAATACGATGGATACCGGGACGAAGCAGGCGTCGATCCGCAGTCCCAGGTCGAAACATTCGTCGCCGTCCGCCTCCGGATCGACTCGTGGCGCTGGGCCGGCGTGCCATTTTTCATCCGGGCAGGCAAGAAGATGGAGCGGACCGTGACCGAAGTCGTGGTCACATTCAAGGATCCGCCCCAGATGCTGTTCGCCGATCCCGACTGCCCGAATCCTGAGCCGAACCGCATCCGCTTTCGCATGAAGCCCGATTCCGGCACCGAACTCACGCTACAAGCGAAGGAGCCCGGCGAACTCATGCGATCCGAGGCCGTCAATTTGGCAATCGTAAAGCGCGAACGCGACCCGGCAACCGTAATGGGCGACTACGAACGGCTACTCGATGACGCACTCGACGGCAATCCTCGCAACTTCGCCCGTGCCGACAGCGTAATCGCTGCTTGGGAGGTCGTGGAACCCGTACTCGATTGCAAGTACATGCTCTATCCCTATTTCACGGGTAGCTGGGGCCCCGAAGCGGCGATCGACTTGATCAAGCCGTGGTCATGGATCGAACCTGAGCGCTGATCAGAACCGGGGCCAACAGCTCTCAGCCCAAGATTCCCCGAGGATTCCACACGCTCGGCGCCAACAGTCCTCCTCGCGGACTCAGACGCGACCCATGAGCAGAGGCGGACGCATGATCGACGATGTGCAAAAATCGAGCATTTGCCGGGCCCGTGGCCGGTGGGAGTGTGGTATGCTGACATACCATGAAACGGACAACAGTGAAGATTCCAGACGATCTCGATGTCAGACTGCACCATGAAGCGACGCTGACCGGCGCCACTATCTCGGAAGTAGTGCGAGCTGCGCTTGCTGCGTACCTAAATGTCGGGGTAGGCCGAAAACTACATTCCGCGGCTGCTGGGCGGAGCGGACGAACCGATATCTCTGAACATATCGACGAAATTCTGAATGAGGAACTAGGCCAATCAGCCTGATCGTCGATGCCGGACCGCTATACGCGGCCATCGACGCCTCTGACATCAACCATGCCCGGTGTCTTCGTCTGCTCGAAGAGCATCCAGGTCCGCTCGTCGTGCCGTCACTGGCGATTACCGAAGTTGCCTATTTGGTGCGCACACGTCTCGGCGTTGGGGCCGAGCTACGATTCCTTGCGGACTTTGCCGACGCGAACTACGTTGCAGAGCCTATCGCGCCGCAAGACTGGATACGGATGATCGATCTGGTTGCCCAGTATCGAGACCTTCCTTTGGGAACGGTCGATGCCTCAGTTGTCGCAGCCGCCGAACGGCTTGGAGTCTGTGACGTGGCAACGACCGATCGACGACATTTCAATGTTGTGCGTCCGCGTCACTGCGAATCGTTCACGCTACTGCCGGAATCATAAGTAAACCGGTGGCCACGTGCATGGAGCGGTGCGCCTTCGACGGCGACGGCGCGGCGCTCGATCACTTCTCGGATCTCGGCTTTGCGTGGTTTGAGTGAAAACGTCACCGGAAGACTGTCGAATACGAAGATCCGCCGTGGACACTTGTAAGCCGACAACCGTTCACGCGTCCATTCGAGAACTTCGCTCTCGACAAAATCGACTCCTGCCGCAAGCGTGACTGCGGCCACGGGCACCTGGCCTTTCACATCGTGATCGAGTCCGACTACAACGACTTGGTCGATCGCCGGATGTTCGCACATGACCACCTCAACCTCTGACGACGCGACTTTGTACCCGCCGGCCTTGATCAGGTCGCTCGACCTGTCCTCGAAAAACAGCATGCCCCAGCGGCCGCGCCGAACGATATCGCCCGTACGAAACCACCCGTCGCGCAACGCCAACGCCGTCCGTTCGGCATCGCCCCAATACTCCGACATGACCGACCGGCCCCGTAACCACAGCTCGCCTGGTTCGCCGCGCTCGACACGTTCGCCCGTCTCAGGGTCGACGATACGAGTATGCATTCCCGGCAGAACCCATCCGGCGCACCGCTCGCCGACCGGGAACGGTGGCGACATCGCGCACCACGAATTGACTTCTGCCATGCCGTAGCCGCGTACGAAGAGCGGAAACAGGCCGAGCGCGCCGCGGCGACCGTAACTGCGGAATCTGCCGACGAGGTCGTCGTCGAACGCGTCTGCGCCGCCGCCCCAGATCCTGATCGAAGACAGGTCACGTTCGGCGGCGCCGGCGTTCTCGAGCATTCTGTACATGACGGGCGCCCCGGTGAAGTTCGTCACCGTCTCAGACTCGATCAGGTCGAGCACCCGTTCCGGGTCAAAGCTCGACACGAATAGCATGGGAATGCCGAGTGCGTAGTTCATCAACATCTGCGTGTAACCGCCCGCGTGCGCCACGGGCATCACCAACAGACTCAGACTGTGACGGGGCGCCGGGAAACATGAAGTGATCCTGGCCAGTGACCGCAGAGCAAAGACGACCGACCGGTCGGGCAATGCGGCGCCCTTCGGGAATCCTGATGTGCCAGACGTGTAGAAAATGAGTGCAATCTCGGAGTCGTCGCTGCGTTGTACGGGCGGAACCGGAGCGAGACCCGATGCGACCATCTCGACAAGCGATTCGACGCCCGGCACAGGTGGCTTCGAGTCGTCGATCAGGACCACCCTTTTTGCGGCGGGCACTGATGCCGGATCACTCTTGAGATTGTCGGCAAGCGTCATGGAGTCGACTAGCAGTGTCGACGTCCCGGCATTCGACATCACACGGTCGACTTCGGGTGCTCGCATCATGAAGTTGAGCGGCACAGGTATCGCACCGAGACGAGCTGCGGCAAAACCGCAGAGAACCCCTTCGACCCGATTCAGCGTAAGGATCGCGACCCGATCGCCACGTTCTACCCCAAGACGCTTCAATGCGGCGGCGAGACGGCCGACGAGCAGCGCCAGCGATTCGTAGTCGATCTCACGCCGGTCGGCGCCAATGTCGAACGCGAGGTCGCGATCGAGCCTGAAAACGGTCCTACGACCCATTGCTTCGGCAAAGATGTCGACAAAATTTGCGAAGGTGATGTCGCGATTGCGTAACACGAGATTGCGAAAGCGCGCCTTCGGCTTCGGCTGATTCTCCATACTGCCGACGATAATCGGTCGACGGGCAGTATCTGACCAAAATCCACTGGGGAGCAGACGAGCATCCACCTCCGCACTTTCACGCCCAGTATGGCGACGATCAGATCCAGGTCAGGATCTTCGACGGCAAAGTTCAAGCCGGTTCGTTGCATACCAAACAGCTACGCCAAGTTCTGAAGTGGTAGGGGCTACATCGAGACGAGTTCGTACTTGCATGGTTCAAGGCCCAGAATCACGAACAGCCGGCGAGGATCGATCCACTGTCGTAAAACGTGACAGAGAGGTCTCTATGGGAAACATCTACAAGATCACTGACATCGAGGTCGTGCCGCCGTATGGGCTCCGAATTTCGTTTGAAGACGGTGTCACGAATGTCGTCGATCTAGCCGACAGACTTTGGGGCCCGGCCTTCGAGCCGCTCAAAGACCCCGACTACTTCGGACGAGTGCGCGTGCACCCTGACGTACCAAACGTGGTCTTCTGGCCCAACGGTGCTGACCTGAGTCCGGAGACCTGCCGCGGCAACAATCCTCTCTACCGACGGTCTGAAAGCGTCGTTGGTTGAAATCGTCACGTCAGGCGTGGCGCCCTGTTGCAACGGTCGGCGGCGGGCCTTCCTCGCTGATTGCCGGCGGCGACCGACCCATCGAAACTGTGCGCCCCCTAGGCTCGCCCCATGCCCACGAAAATCCGCGCGATCGCGACGACAAACCTCTGCGGCGAAGGGCGCGCACGCCTCGACTCGATGTTCGACCTCGACTGTGACCCATGGCTCGCACACGTCCCGATCCGGCTGTTGAACACTGCGGAGATGGTCGACCGCGTGCGGTCCTGCAATGCTCGGGTACTCATCATCGAGGCCGATCCCGTCCCGGCAGAGGTGATTTCGGCCTGCGACGCACTCGCTGCGATCGGCGATGCGAGAGGCGACCCCGTCAATGTCGACGTCGGGGCGGCAACCGACGCAGGCATTGCCGTGATCAACACGCCGGGCCGCAACGCCGTCGCCGTCGCGGAGTACACGATCGGCCTCATCATCGCGCTGGCACGCGGAATCGTTGCGGCCGATGCCGACATCCGCGCAGGCGTCTGGGCCAAAGACGGCAAGATCGCTCAGCAGCGCCATCGTGGACCCGCCATCGGCGGTTCGACGCTCGGTCTCGTCGGTCTCGGAGCTGTGGGCCATGAAGTCGCCACGCGCGCTCATGCTCTTGGCATGAAAGTGGTCGCGCACGATCCATATGCCGACCCAGCGACAACCGGCACGATCCGACTCGTCGAACTCGATGAAATGCTCACGATCGCCGACTTCGTGTCTGTGCACGCGGCGCTAACCGACGAGACGACTGGTTTGTTGGGGCACAACGAACTCGCCTCGATGCGTCAGGGCGCCTACCTCGTCAACACGGCACGCGAACCGATCGTCGACCGCGAAGCCCTGATCGAAGCGCTCGAATCTGGTCATCTCGGTGGTGCGGCGCTCGATCATTTCGAGGGCGAATACATCGCGCCCGACTCACCGTTGTGCGCGTTCGACAACGTCATCCTCAGTCCACACATAGCGGGCGCCTCGACCGGCGCCGACGAGGCCCACACAACCTCGCTTGCCGACTCGTTCGAGGCGCTGCTCGCCGGCAAGATGCCGCCGAACGCGCTCAATCCCGATGCGTTCGAGCGATCTCTCGCCAAGCTGTTCGCGTGAGATCGACGACACTCGTCCTCGATGCGGGCTCACGGTCGGTGCGGGCCAAGGTCGTCAAACACGATCAGATCATCCGCTCTGCTTTTCGACCGACGCCGAGTACCGGTGATCCACACGGTGTCGCGCGCCACTGGGACGGCTCACGACTCTTCGCCTACGCGGCAGAAGCGATCCGTGGCGCCGTCGACGGATTGGTGGTCGACACTGTAATCGTGACCTCGCAGCGAATCGCCGTCGTGTTCGCCGACGAGAATATCGACGCGCTCTACGCCGGCCCAAACATCGACGCGCGCGGGTTTCTTGCAGGAATCGACCTGGAAACGGCCGCCGGCGACGATCTGTGGGCCGTGACCGGTCGTCATCCTCCGATCATATTCACCCCCGCTCGATGGCGTTGGTTCACCGAGAACGACGAATCGGTGACGGCCGAGACTCGCTGGATCCTGCCGCTCGCAGATTGGTTCGCCGCAAAACTCTGCGGTCGGGTCGCGACGTCGCCGAGTTCGGCAACCGACACCGGATTGTTCGACGTCGCGAAACGGGAGTGGTCGCCGCGCCTGTTCGAACTGGCGGGCATCGACATCGCGTTCGCCCCGCCGGTGCTCGAGTCGGGCGAATTTCTTGGAACGGTGACCGACAGAGCCGCGGCCGAGACCGGCCTCGCGCCCGGAACGCCTGTTGCCGCTGGAGGGGCCGACAGCGCTTTTGCGCTCGAAGGCATGGGGGTCGACGCCGTCGGCGCCGCCGCTTCGGTTGCCGGATCGACTGCGCCGCTCGAAGTCGTCACCGACAGCCCGATCGTCGATCCGTCGCGGCGAGCGTGGACGACATGTCTGACCCACTCGAAACGCTGGGCACTCGACGTATCCACAGGCGAAGCGGGCATCGCTCAACGGTGGCTGCACGAACTCATGGGTGTCGAATCCGCCCGCCGTTTCGACGACATCGCGGCGAAGACATCGACCTCGAATGGCGCCATGTTCCACATCGCGGCGCCGATCGACTTCTCCGATCTCGAACTCGGATCAATCGGCCAGATCCGCTTTCGCCGCCCGATCGTTCAACTCGGCCCTACGAGAGCCGAGTTGGCCCGCGCGTTCTTCGAGAATCTCGCGTTCGCGGTCCGCCTTGGCCTCGAATGGACCGACGAGTTGATCGGCCACGGCCGTTTCCATCTGGGCGGCGGACTTGCCGAATCGAGCGTCTACCCGCAGATCCTCGCCGATGCGCTCGGTGAAACGGTCACCACCCATGACGTGCACGTGACGGCGCGGGGCGCTGCAAAGACGGCCCGGTCCGCTACGGGTCACGACCCAAACAACGGAGCGACTTTCGCGCCCCGGCGGGTCGCGCCCCGTGCGAATCTCGACGCCACCTATGAGACTTGGCGCGACGAACTCGATCGACTCGCCGCACTCGCTCCACGGCTCGGCCAACTCGTCACACAAGCGAAGGAACCAAATGAACGACGATAACGCCCGTGCTGCCGTAGTCGCCGCGGCGCGCCGCATGGTCACCGGCGGGCTGACCGAACATACGTCGGGAAACGTGAGCTGCCGGGTCGATACAACCGATGCGAGCACTCGATTTGCGATCACTCCACACGGACTCGACTACTTCGAGATGGAGCCCGTCGATGTCGTTGTCATCGACGCGGAAGGCGACCCGGTCGACGACGACTCGACCCGCATTGCATCCGTCGAAAAGACAGTCCACCTCGCGATCTACGCTGCCCGCCCGGATGTCGAAGCGATCATGCACTCACATCCGGTTCATGTGCAAATGCTCGCGGTCGCGAGACGGCCACTTCCCTCGATCATCGACGAGGCCTGGGTAGAACTCGGCCCAGAAGTCAGAGTCGCCGAATACGGCATCTCGGGTTCCGATGACCTCGCCGCGAAAATCGTCGCTGCCCTCGGCAACGACCGCGCTGCCTTGATGGCGAGCCACGGCCTGATCACGGCGGGGCGCGATCTCGATCATGTCGTATCGCTCTCGGAACTCATCGAGCATCTCTGCCGTGTGTACGTCGGCTCGGTCGCGCTAGGCGGGCCGGCCGAGCTATCCGACGACGCACAAAACCTCTATCGCGCAGTCTACGAGTATGTCCGCCAGCAAGAAGACGAAAAGGCAATACAACAGGCATGAGACTCAACGGCTATCAGCCAATCGAAAACTACGGAGTCATCGGTGACATGAACACCGTGGCCCTGGTGGGCATCGACGGGTCGATCGACTTCATGTGCTTCCCCAATTTCGACTCACCGACGATCTTCGCCGCTCTGCTCGACCCAGAAAATGGCGGGCGCTTCGCGATCCACCCTTGCTTCGATGAGGTGTCCGAAAAACAGATGTACCTGCCGGATACCAACATCCTGCTCACTCGCTTTCTGTCGAGCGTGGGCGTTGGCGAGGTGTCGGACTTCATGGCGTTCAGCAAGAATCCCGATTCGGCCCGCACATTGGTCAGACGGGTGAAGTGCGTTCGAGGAACCGTCGAGTTCACGATGCTGTGCAGTCCACGATTCGACTACGGCAGGGCCGGGCATCGCATCGCAACCACCGACACCGGCGCACTATTCACTTCCGACAGAGCGGACGGTCTCGCCGTACACCTCCACTCGACGGCGCCGCTCGACATCCACGACGGGGTCGCCCGATCGCGGTTTCGCCTCAGCGCCGGCGAAACGGCGTCGTTCGTAATCGAATGTGCGGCCGCCGGCACGCCGCCGATCGCGACGAATCCCGACTACGTGAGTGAATCTTTCAAGAAGACGCAGAACTTTTGGCGGGAATGGGTGTCTCGGTCGAACTACACAGGTCGGTGGCGCGAGATGGTCACCCGCTCGGCGCTCACGCTCAAACTGCTCGTTTCTCAAAAATATGGATCGCTGGTAGCAGCACCGACCTTCGGGCTTCCCGAGATGGTCGGCGGGAGGCGCAATTGGGACTACCGCTACACGTGGATTCGTGATGCATCGTTCACCCTCTACGCGTTGATGCGGCTCGGCTACATGGCCGAAGCGGGCGCCTTCATGGGCTGGATCGAAGATCGCGCATCTGATCTCAACGACGACGGATCTCTCCAGATCATGTACGGAATCGACGGACGCAAGTACCTGCCCGAGACCACACTCGGCCACTTCGCCGGATATCGACGCTCGTCGCCCGTCCGCATCGGCAACGGGGCCCACGATCAGTTGCAGCTCGACATTTACGGCGAACTCATGGACTCGATCTACATCTACAACAAATATGGCGAACCGATCTCGCACGACCTGTGGCGCAACTGTGTGCGCCTCGTCGACTACGTCGCCGCAAATTGGCGCACGCCCGACGAAGGAATATGGGAGGTGCGGGGCGGGCGACAAGAGTTCCTCTACTCGCGTTTCATGTCGTGGGTTGCGATAGATCGCGGACTGCGCCTCGCCGGCAAACGCTCTTTTCCCGCGCCGGTGCATCGTTGGATGAAGACGCGCGACGCGATATACCGTGACATCCACAAGAACTTCTGGGACCCTGTTCGCAAGTCGTTCGTTCAACACAAAGGCACGACCACGCTCGACGGAGCGACGCTGCTCATGCCCATGGTCAAGTTCATCAGCCCGACCGACCCAAGATGGCTGTCGACACTCAAAGCGATCGAGGACGAACTCGTCGAAGACTCCCTCGTTTATCGCTATCGAACCGACGACACAGACGACGGCCTCGTTGGCGACGAAGGCACGTTCAACATGGTCTCGTTCTGGTACGCCGAAACCTTGGCCCGATCGGGCGACGTACGCCAGGCGCGCTATGTCTTCGAGAAGATGCTCACGTTCGGAAACCATCTCGGCCTCTATTCCGAGGAACTCGGCCCGCACGGCGAGCATCTCGGCAACTACCCGCAAGCATTCACGCATCTCGGTTTGATCAGCGCGGCGTACGCGATCGACCGCAAGCTCTCGGACAGCCATTGGGTTGGATAATTGCGCCCGAAACAGTGCTGCCTCGCCCTTCGGGCTCGGTCCGCTGCGGTTTCAGGCGCGTGGAATGACCCGATCCTTCGGGGTGCTGCCGGGGTGTCCCCGGCCTCCCCGTCACGCCGCCGAAATCGCCGCAGGGGGAATGGCAGCAGGGGCCGGTTCATGCGCAGCAGGGTGCGTGACAGCATGGATGTCCTCATGCGGGCCAGGATGCATGGCAGCGACGACCTCCTCATGCGCGGACGCGTGCACGTCGTCAAAGATGGCCCCGTCATGAGCGGCGCCGTGGTCGGATTGCAGCACTCGCGCGAGGGTGATCGCGTCGGCACGCGCACGATGCTTGGGCGCGACGCCAATATCGAGCGACCGACGCGCGTTGTCGAGGGAAGTACGGCAATGCGGATTCCATGCGTTCATCGCACATACCCAATCGCGCCTGAAGGGTTCGAGACCCCAATCACTGCACGAGTTTTCGATCAGGCGACGGTCGAAAGCAGCGTTCCACGCGACGAGCGCTGCATGCGGATGTCGCGCGAGTATCACCTGAAGCTTGCAGTAAACCTGTGGCCAACACGGGGCCGCAAATATGTCGCGCTCGGTGATCCCGTGGATTTCGGTCGCCGCGACCAGACCTCGAGGCCGGACAAAGGATTCGAACACCACGCGGTCACGCCCGATATCGACGACCGCGATTTCGAGTATCTCGGCATCATCAGCAAGGCCCGTCGACTCGCAATCAATCGCCAAGCATCCGCCGACCGATATTGCTTTTCGTAACTCAACCCAGGGATCAAACGTCATGTTCACCCGCCTCCTATCCGATGCACCGAACGGTAGAGGCAACCTACGACACGAATGAGATTGGAGTCATTCCGACCGTTCCGTCGTCCTCCCGAAACCACAAGCACTGGGCCTCAAGTGTCAAAGGTCTCTTCGAGCCAGTCGTAGGCCAACTCGAAGAACCGAATCTGTCCTGCACCCTCACAGTGGCCCGGACTCCCTTCGGCGCCCGTGAATCGGTGGAACTGCTTCGGACCGTTGAGTTCGTCAAAGAGCTGTTCGCCTTGACCGGTCGAGATCGGATCGAACTCGTTATCGCAAACAAGCGACGGGCATCTGATCTTGCCGACCTGATCACGCACGTTGAAGTCCCGCATCGCTCTGACATATCCCTGAACGGTGTCGACACCGTGCGTGGTCATGCGAGGTAGAAACAGATTCGCCAAGGACGGGGTGTCGAGCAACCGCTGGAATGTATCTTCTGCGCCGTCGTCGTCGACTAAGGCAAGCATTTCGGCGGGGAGCTCGGCCTCGAATGCCGCAAAAATGTCGTATTGACCTGGGTCGACGATCATCGCTGCGATCCGGTCGTCGCCCGACGCCGCTCTGGGAACGAGAAGGCCACCGAAACTGCGTCCAAGCCATGCGATGCACCCAGCGTCGACATCGGGTCGCGAGACCAGATAGTCGTTGACCATAGGACTGACGTTTTCGTAGTCCGGCCGCATTGGTATACGGCGTGTGAAGAGCGTTCCACCCTGGCCCGGCCCATCAAATAGAACCACGTTGAAGCCGCGCAATATGCCCATGAGCGCGATCGGAAAGAGTTCTTCCGCGGTGCCGTCGTATCCGCCCGGGCTCACCACGGTAGGTCGGCGCGTTCGGCTGCCGTCGGGAGCGAAGAAGTAGCCGCCCAGCACTGACCCGTCGAATGCGATCTCAATCGGCTCGCCGAACCAGTCGAATCGGGTCAGAGCATTCCGGAAACACCGCGTATGAGCGGCATATGAATCCTGTAGTCGGGCACTGTCGAGATCGACACGATCGTAGAAGAAAGCCGAACGGAAGTACTCCGCCGCGCGCATATACTTTTCGCGAGCGCTAACCGAATGCCCACTTTCGGCCGCGTTGTCGGCTTCGCGCTCAAGCCGTTGCGCCATAGCCGACCATGCGGCGAACCACGATGAGTGGTCGCCTGGAGTGATCTGGTCCGCTACGGCGATGCATTCACCGACTTCAGCGCATCCGAACGCAGTCTTGGCGAGCGCTCGCGAGTACTGGGCGTCGAAATCGACATCATCAAAGTAGTATTTCACATTCAATCCTGCGTAACAGCACAGGCGGGAGCGTACGCACCGCTAGCGACGCCGTCAATAGCGTGGTTTCTTCGCGCGCCTCCTACATGTTCGTCACCCGCGTCGCCCCGAGCCGTGGATCAGCCGGCAACCCAGGCCTTGGCCGCATCGAGTTTGGCATCGTCAAACATCGCGGCCGCCGAGTAGCCCTCCCACTCCGGGCCCGGAACCAAGATAACCCGTACTTTGCCGGCACGCGAGATCAAGTCCTTCACCGCTGGGATGAGCGTCTGCTTGTAGTCGTCGTCGTCGATTTTCCCGCTTGCCGTGAAACCGACGACCGAGTCGGGTAGGTCCGCAATCGGAGTGAACATGTGACTTTTCTCCCGTGGGATCGAAGGCGTGTGCCTCGCCGAGAACAAAAGCCTCATCATTGGTTGGACAGAGGCATTCGACCTATGCGCGAAACAATCTCACCGTCGGGGCCCACCGCAGAATGGACAACTCGTTGTCGGCGGGGACTGGGCGTGCCTCGGAGTGCGCAACGACGACACATGCCGGGGTCGCCCTGGGGACACCCTGGCGACGATGCTGGTGACGATGTAGCTGGCGCTGCGTTCGAGATTGTCCTTTCGGCGATCGGATTCAGCCCGCGAGCTCCGCCGCCCTCACGAAAACAGCGTCGAACATTTCGGCCGTCAGCTTGCCGGTGAACGTGTTCTGCTGACTCGGATGAAATGACCCGACCACAACGAGGCCGTCTCCGAGCGTCACTTCGGCCAGGTGCCCAAACTTCGGCTTCGGCCGAATCGGGCCAAACAGCCGTAGCACTGCGTCCCATCCGAATGCTCCGAGCGCCACGACGACGCGTTTGTTCGTAAGCAACGTGAACTCTCGCTCGAGATACGGCCGACAAGCGTCACGTTCTTCTGGCGATGGCTTGTTCTGCGGTGGGGCGCACCGGACGGCTGCGGTGACATATGCCCCGTCGAGTTCGAGCCCGTCGCCGACCGATTCGGAGGTCGCTTGGTTTGCGTACCCGGCCCGGCGCAGAGCGCCAAAGAGCCAGTCACCCGACCGATCACCCGTGAACATCCGCCCCGTCCGATTTGCTCCGTGCGCGGCCGGCGCAAGGCCGACGATCACGACGGTCGCCGCCGGATCACCGAAGCCCGGCACCGCACGCCCCCAATAGACCCAGTCGCGAAACGATACTCTGCGTTCTCGAGCAACCGTCTCACGCCACTCGACGAGACGCGGGCAACGTCGACAGTGCACGATTTCGGCCGACAGCGCGACAATCGAATCAGGCTCACGAACGAGGCCGACCTCGCCGAAGCTCATGACGATGTGGGAGCGGCCGCGATCGGCGTCGCGAGCTTGACGTCTGCCGAGTTGAAAGCAACGCTGATCCGTCGGCGCAGCTCTCGGCCGATTGCCCATTGCTCGCCGGGCAAGGTCTTGACCATGACCTGAATCACGGTCTGGCCGACGTCAATACGATCGATACCCCGAATTGAAGGTTCCTCGAGCGTCAAGTTGCTCCAATCGGGATCGGCAGCAAATTCGTTCAGGACGGTGTCGAGCGCTCGTTCCGCTGCCTTGACGTCTTGATCCGGCGCAAGCGGGATGCTCACGACGACTCTCGACCAGTTTCGTGAAAGATTTGCGACTTGGCGGATCTCCCCGTTCGGAATGCTGATCGCCTCGCCGTCGAGTGAACGGATAACCGTCGTCCGCAACGTAATTGCTTCGACGGTACCTACAACACCTGTCGTCTCACCCGGCTGTGAGACCCTGATGACATCATCGATCGCATATTGATTCTCAGTGATGATGAAGAACCCTCCGAGCAGATCGCCCACGACCTGTTGCGCGCCGAAGCCGAGCGCCACACCAAGAACCGAAGCGGGGAGCACGACTCCCGACAGATCGACGCCGAAGATCGCTAGGGCGACGGCGAATCCGACGAGATATACGATCGCGACGATCGTCCAAGCCGTCGCCTGAATCGCCGACTGCCGGTGCTTGGTTTCTTCACGGGCGACGAGTTCACGTTGTTCTTCGAGCGCCTGACGGCGGCCGACCTGAGCGATCATCCGCCCTGCAATCCACGACGCAAATCGCGCAACGAGGATTGCGCCCAATATGACAAGCGCGAGCGGTAGGCCGTATTCCTGGAGCCACCCGAGAGTACTGGCCCACCAATGTGACAGAGTCTGCGCGAAATTCACCATGTACAACGCTAGCTGCGAGACGCAAACGCGTCTTCGACGACCGCCGGGGTGATCTGAGCAACGGCGTCGCAGGCTCCGGCTTCGAGCAGGTCATCGGCCGAATATGAACCAGTCGCGACTCCGATCATCGGCACACCCAACGGCTCGGCAGCCGCAACATCTCGTGGTGTATCGCCAAAGTAGAGCGTGTCGCGAACGGTCACCTGCAATCCCGTCTCGACTTCGGCGGCGTCGAGTGCAATCGGGAGAAGGTCGGCCCGAGCCTCGGCCATATCGCCGAATCCTCCTACGTCAAAGTGATGCCAGATGCCGAGCGCTACGAGCTTTACGCGAGCGATACCACGCGCATTACCGGTGAGGAGGCCGAGCGTTGTGCCGTCGACATCGATCGAATCGAGTGTTGCCTCGATGCCGGGAATCAGGCGACCCGGATCGGCGCCGTTTGCGACACGCGATTCATACTCGTCGACCATGAGACTGATCGCCGTCTCGAGGCCGGCCGTCACGACGTCACTCGGCGTCCCGGCTGACTCCGCACCGAGTCGGATGAGTTCGGAATCGACGCGCCCAGAAGCCAAGCTGGCAGTCCGACGGATTGCGCCCGCGATCGGGTCGTATGCGTCGTGCACGCCAAATACCTCTTCGACAGCGCGACCCATCGACGCCATGTGAGTGACGTGAGCGCCTTCGGCCAAGGTGCCGTCGATGTCGAACAGTATGAGCCGCATCAGTTGAGGATACCGGCGAAGACGTCGCGCCCGAATCGCTGATCGGATGACGGTCGAACATTCCTGTCGCAGACGGCTGCTATTACTTCCACAGCGACTTCCCCCGTTGACAATCCACAGTCCCAGGGGAATGTGCTCATGTTTTGCAAAACAGCCTATGAGGTCGACGACTGGCTCGGATGGCCCGAACTCACGAACGGATACGTCGAAATCGTCGACGGAATCGCCGCCATACGGCAACGCCATGATGCGTCGCGACGCCTAGCGCTGGCACTGGCCGGCGCAGCCACGAATCTCGGGTTGCGTGTCGCTACCGGCGCGGGAATACGCGTCAACAGCTCGACCGTCATCGTTCCCGACGTTTGCGTTTTGGTGGACACGGGCCGTCCAGACACAGACACCGCACTCGACTTGCTCGTGCCGGCTGACGTCGAATTCGCGATCGACATCGACGATGACGGCTCATCGCAAGAGCGCCTCGAACGATTGCTCGACCACGGCACGGGCTCAGCGTTGCTCGTAGCGAGTGACAGCTCGAGTATCGCATTCAAGACAGAGCCTCCCCCCGACTGGGTGATCGAATGCATTCTGTTGCATCACACCAGGCGCTGTGGCGAACCAAGCCCGTGGGCCGACTGCCCCTGCACGTGATGCCTGAGGTTGCCTACGATTGGTCAAGCGTCGCTTTGCCGAGTCATGATGACACGGGGAACATCCGGCTATGCCCACCAGCAACTACATCGCGAGTCCAGAAATCAGCGCCGTCACCGACACGTCGGTCACGGTCTCGTTTTCGATCTCACCGAACGACGACGCGGACGACGACCAGCAAAGAGACGGCGCGGTCCTCCCCGATGCCAAAGTCGTGATCCACAACACCAACGACGGATCGACTCGCGCAGTCGATTGCAGAAATCCTGACCCGACTCCGCGTCGAAATCCCATGGTCGTGCGAATCGACGAGCTTGAACCTCGAACGCTCTACGACATCGACATCATCCCCGGCGGCGGCGAATCCGCCGAGACTGACGCCATGTTTTTTCCAGGGGAGTTCAAGACCCTCGCTACACCGCCTGGAGCGCTACTCGCGACCTTCGCGACGGTGTCAGACCTGCATTTCGGCGAAAAAGTCTGCGGCCTCGGTCCGTCAGACGACGTCGGGCCGACCTTCAGCGCGTCCGACGAGACGCCTCCGTACTGGATGTACGCGAACGAAGCGATAGTCGACGAGATCAACTGTGCTGGCGTCGACGCCGTGATCGTCAAGGGTGACCTAACCGCCGTTGGAGCCGCAGACGAATTCGCAATCGCGCGATCGGTCCTCGACCGTCTCGATGCGCCGTGGTATGGAGTCATCGGCAATCACGACACGATGTCGAGCGAAACGAACGGACTCGTGATACTCGGCCAACCCGAACGATCGGCGCGGACCATTGCGCTCCCCGGAGTCGATCTCATCCTCATCGACACGGTCGATCCGGGACGCGACGGTGGAGTCTTCCCCGATGCCCGCATGGAGTGCCTGCGCTCCGAACTCGAAACCGGCCGGGCACAGCACGCCATCATGATGGGTCATCACCCGGTTGCAAATCCGCGGAAGCGTCGCAAGAAGGCCTTTGGAATCCGTCGCGACCATTCGGCGACGATGATCGAACTACTCGCCGGCAACCCGAGATTCGCTGGATATTTTGCCGGCCACACACACCGAAATCGAAGCCGAACCTTCGACGCGACGGGAGTGGCGCCGTTCGTCGAGGTGTCCGCTACCAAGGACTACCCGGTCGCTTGGGCACACTATCGAATATACGAAGGCGGCTACACCCAAGAGGTGCGACGCTGCCGTGACGCGAAATGCGCGCGCTGGGCGGACGCGACCAAAGAGATGTACTACGGCTGGTACCGCTTATACGCGCTCGGCAAGCTATCTGACCGATGCTTTGTACACAGGTGGTGAGACAAATACTCGACACGTCGGAAATTGTGAATGGAATAAGTCGACTGTCTGCAACACTAGGCGACGTGGGGCAATAACGGTTGTGCTCCGGTGTGCCAATCGGCGCACCGGATGACCGTGGGCACGGGCGAAAACAACGTGTAGCGTCTCTTGACACAACTGTCGAGCGGCCTGTACCGTCCGCGTGTTCGCTCCACCACGTGCCGCGACTTTGTGAACGTGAATACGATCACAAAGTCGCCACACACAATGTACCGGGGGGCAGGACAAGAAGGGCAGGTCACGTGAAAACAGTGGATCGCTTCACCGACGACGACCTCGTCGATGCCAGGGAATGGCGGTTGGATGCGTCGTGCCGCGACACAGACCCCGATCTCTTCTTCCCCGTCGGCGCAACCGGCAAGGCGCTCGAACAGATCAGAGCGGCCAAGATGATCTGCAAGAAGTGCAAGGCGCGCACAGAATGCCTCGACTACGCCCTCATGACGAACCAAGAAGCAGGTGTCTGGGGAGGTACCGCCGAAGACGAGCGCCGCGCGTTGCGCAAGGCCTGGCTGCTGCGCCAGCGGCGGAGTGCGTAGGGCCCAACGAACGCAGCCCGGGCGCACCCTGGCAGCCCGAGGACTCCCCGGCGGGCTAACGTCCTAAGAATTCGGTTCGAGCTGGGTCTGCTTCAACGAGTTCCGATTCGGCGACCGTGTCGTAAGGCACAGGGACCGTAACTCTCACGCACGCGCCGCCTGTCTCGCTTTCGCCAACTTCGAGTCGACCGCCCAGCTCGGTCGTAACCAGCTCGTACACGATTTTGAGGCCGAGATTCACATCGAGTTCTATGTTGAACGTCGGCGGGAAGCCGATGCCGTTGTCGCCTACGATCAGCAACAGGTCGTCACCCGGTCGCGACATTTCGATGGTGACGAGGCCGCCTCCGTCGAGATTTGCGAAACCGCCTTCGTCTAGATCTTCGAACGCATGCTCCACGGCGTTCTGGAGGAGTTCGGTGATGATCACGGCCATCGGCGTCGCGACGGCGTCGGGCAGCATTCCGGCATCGCCCCGGATGTCGAACCGGATCCGTCGCTCGCCGACCAGGGCTTCGTCGACGTCGCGTACAAGCGGCTGAAGAAGCCCGTTGAATGGTACCCACCCGCCGGCGTCCCGGGACAGCAGTTCGTGGACCAACGCTATCGACCGGATCCGCCGCACTGATTCGCCCAGCGCCGCCGTCGCTTCCGGCGACGACGTCCGACGCGCCTGGAGCTGAAGCAGCGACGCGATCGTCTGCAGATTGTTTTTCACACGATGATGGATCTCACGGATCGCAGCCTCTTTCGACAACAGCAGACGGTCACGTCGGCGGATTTCGGATACGTCACGTAACAGGACGATCGCGCCGGCGCTCGTTTTACGATTTAGCAGTGGTAATGCGAGTAACAGGACATGGACTTCACCGGCTTCGAGTTCATCAGACTGCGGCACCGCTCCGGCGATCGCTGTTCGAATAGCGGCGTCGTTGAGGCCACACTCACGCAGAGTGCGGCCTTCGAGTTGTTCATAAACGCCGATGCGGTGCAACGCCGACACTCCGTTAGGCGAAATGTTGCGAATCCTCATGTCTGCATCGAGCCGTATAAACCCGTCGCCGGCACGAATCGTCTCAGTCAAAACCGGGCTGGCGCTGCGGTAGGGAAAAGTGCCCTCGGCAATCATTTGCATGAGGGCAGCGCCCGCTTGGGCATACGGACTGTCGAGAGGCGTCGCACGCCGAGCCGAGTCGAGCGAACGATCTCTCGACAAGACCGCGATCAGCTCGCCGAAACGGCGAACTGGTACCGCGTCGACCAGGGCCGGCTCCCCGTTGGTGGGGCAGATCTCACCGCCGACCATTTCGCCTGAGCGCCACGCCTCGGCAATCCACGGCCGTTCCGACGACGTGTACACGTCGCCGACCGGATCCTGGCGGTAGATCGTCTCACTGTTGGTTGGGCGAACATGTGCCAACGCTACGAAGCGATCGCCGTGTTCGTCGAGAGCGACGAACAACAACAGATCTGAGTAGTACAGGTCGGCTAAGAGTTCCCATTCGGCTACGAGATGCTGCAGATGCAGTATGTGCTGAGGCGGTAGATGTATGTGCTTTCTGGATAGCTCGGCGATCGTTGACACGCCGTCAACTCTACGCGGCCCACCGAGGCCATTCGACTGACGGCTCGCTGACTTCGAATCGCTCCGAGAGCCGGTAGACTCGGAGCCGTCCAAGCAGACAATTTCGACCTTGGTCACTCGATGACGACTTCACAACGAGAAAACAACGTCGGCAACCCGCGTCGAGTGCTCTTGACCGCTCTGTCGGCAAAAGACGGTTCCAACCTCGCAAAGGCCTTGGAGCGGCTCGGCTGTCAGGTCTACATGTCGTCACCGATCCGCATCGAAGAGCTCGAACAGCTCGTCGACCTTCTCAACCCGAGCGTGCTGATCGTCACCAACGACTTCGGCGAACCGTTCATCGACTTGTATCGCCGCATCAAGGCACCGCCGCACCGCGCTCTGCTGCCCGTCGTTGTCGTGGCCAGTGACCCGCACGATCGCAACGAACTGATCGAAGCGGGTACTGACGCCGTCATCTCGCCACCTTGGGTCCCGGCCGATCTCGCTTCGGCGGTGAGCGGCATTCTCGAACGTGCCGACATCGTCGACCAACACAAAGAGATCGACGGGCTCACGGGTGTATTCACAGAACCGATGGCATCGAGTCGTCTCGAATACGAGGTGGCGCGAGCGCGTCGCTACCGCCACCCCGGCTGCCTCGGCGCAGTTGCGCTCGACAACTACGAAACGGTGCGCACCTCGGTCGGCCAGCTCGCAGCGGATGCCGGTCTGAAACGATTCGCGCAGATCCTGCAAGGTGAACTGCGGGAAGTCGACATGGTCGGACGCGTCGCAGGCCGTGACAGATTTCTCGTCATCATGCCCGACACGGGCCTCACCGGGGCCGTGCAGGCCATGCGACGGATCTTGTCGGCAGTCGGCACGGCAACGGTCGATGTCCCCGGTTGCCAAGACATAACGCTTTCCGCATCTGGCGGCGTTGGCGAATTCGGCAGCGATGGGTGCGAAGCGATCGTGCGGCGCGTCGACGACGCAGTCGAACGCGCGATCGAGGCCGGCGGAAGCGCTCTCTTCACAGCCTGAACCGGAATTCCGCGGCGGGCCCTAACGTCGACCGGGCGCCATGACCGCTCTACCGATCCGGAGCAGTCCGGCTAGATCTGCCACGTCGCTGCTCAGCTGGGGGACCGTCGCAATCACTTCGGCGCCCGGGTTGTTTCGCCCTGTCAGATTGCGGAATTGTTCTTGTTCTCGACTCGCTACGATCGAGAAATTTCTGTAGCTCTCGCCGACCGAACGGAGCACGTTCGTTACGAGATCCGAGTCCCAACGGGATTCGGGAAACGCGTCCTCGAGCGCTTGCACGCCGACTGCCGGGTTCGACAACCCGACTGCCGCGTCGAGCACGTCCGGATCGGTAAAATATCCGGGGAGGACTCGATTCAGGATCATCGCGCCCAAGTCGAAACCGTACTCCTGGAGCTTCGCACAGAAGAACTCGGCCTCACGCAGCGGCACAGACTCGAGCGTCGTCACGACGGCGAACGTCGTCCGACCGTCGTGGAGGAGCCGATCGACTTCCCGCGCACGCTGAACGAACCCGGCATTCATCGTCTGAAAATGGAGAAAGAACTCGCCTAACTGTTTCATGAATTCTGACCCAAGAACTCGATCGGCTATCCGATAGAACGGCCGTGCCGCAAAGTCGACGGCGATCGCTCCAGCCCGCCCACCAGCCCGGTACGGCAGCGTCAGAAACTTCAGGAATCGCCCGCCGAAGAATTCGGCAATACGCTTCGGCGCGTCGAGAAAGTCGAGGGCCGAACGCGTCGGCGGTGTGTCGACAATAATCAAGTCGTACTTTCCCGACGCGTGAATCTCGTAGAGCCGCTCCATCGCGATGTATTCGTGAGCATTGACGAAGCGGGACGTGATGTTGACATACAAAGGGTTGGCGAGGATCTCATATGCCGTCTCGGCGTCGGGGGCATAGCGTCTCACGAGGTCGTCCCACGACCGCTTCGTGTCGAGCATCGCCGCAAACAATTGGCCCCTCGGCCGGACGCCGCACGCGGCAAACACTTCCGAGCCCACCTCGGTCTCGACGTTTCCGATCCCCGACAGCCCAAGCGCAGTGGCAAGTCGGCGGGCGGGGTCGACAGTCAGCACGAGCACACGCCCGCCGAGTTCGGCGGCAGACATAGCCGCGACGGCAGCGGCCATCGTTGTTTTGCCGACGCCTCCCGACCCGCAAAACACGGCGATCTCCTTCGATGCCATGAGACTGCTGAGTGAATCGTGTCTCTGTATCTGATCTCTCTTGGGCCGATCTTTCACAAGCCCATCTCCAACCGGATCGAATCCCCGATCAGATGAGTCGATCGGAGTCCGTGCTGCCTGATGAAGAGATAAGGCACGAGCACGGTCGGAAGCCCGGTGCCGTCGATCAGCTCGCGCATGTGCTCGACTCTCGACCTCCGCATCGCGACGGCGAGAAGCGCTGCATCGAATACCGGTTCGATACCAGCGCCGAATTGCGACCTCAGCACGTCGAGCGGTTCCACCGCCCTCAACTCTTCAAAACAGCGCTCTTCGGCGCTTGTGAAGAGTTCTGGCATGACGCGATTCACGACGACCAACTCGAGCGAGACGTCGATGTCATCCATCGCCACGGCAAGTTCCGTCGTTTCGACCACCGGCATCTCTTCAGGCGTGGCGACGGCGATCAGAGCACATCTCCGCGAGTCACCGAGAATCGAACTCATCCAGCGAGTTTGGTCTTTGACCATGCCGGACTGAATCAAGTCACCGATAGCGGCAGGCGCGTCGAGCTGCCCAATGATCCGTCCGATCGGCGCGGCGTCCGCGATGATCAGATCCCAGCAGTAAGCATTGTCGATGATTCGAGACGCTTCATATGTGATCTTGCCGATCGTGAGTATCTCTTTGACGCCGGGAGCGGCGTTTGCGACGAAGTCGAAGATCCTGGAGAGAAAAGGCAGCTTCGAGATCCGGCCCATCTTTAGGAAAATCTTGAGATATTCGCGAAGCGAATCCTCGGTATTGAGCGTCATCAACGACAGATTCGGTTTGACCTCGACGGGTTCGAATCCAACCCTCGACATCTCGAGAAAATCGGTCAGATTCCCGCGCTCGTCGGTTTCGATGAGTAACGTGCGCTTGCCGAGACCGGCGCCGACATCTCCGAGTGCAGCCGCGATCGACGACTTGCCCGTCCCGCCCTTTCCCGTGACGAATATGAGCTGACGATCGAATATCTCGGCAGGCGTGGTAAGCCGTGCACCGGCGCTGAATTGAGAAGGCATTGCACCGTACCTAACGAGTCTCGATACGCGCCACGAGACTCAGCCGAAGCCGATCGCCGACGAACTCTTGTCGGGATGAACGTCGCAATATGCGATCTTGTCGACCGGCAGGATGACGGTCTTGCCGTCGGCGTCTTCGATCGTGATGACCTTGTCACCGTCCCTGATGGCCGATTGGATCTGCGATATCACTTCGTCGGGATCGCCGACCAGATCGAGCTCGATCTCTTTCGACGAGAAGAAGACACCGATGGAAACCTTCATCTTGCGTTCAGCATTCGCCATTGACTGCACTCCTCCGCGTCGATCCGCCACATGGGCCGCCACATGGGCCGCCACTCTGTCCATCACTGGGGCAAAGATATCGCGACCGGTGCTGCGGTGCAGCACTGGGTCACTCACACGGGTGTGACCTGAAGCTCAGGTCGCCTGATCTTGCGCCGCGGTCGCGACTCGATCCAGCGAGCGACTTCAATGATCGCCGATGCTGCGGGATTCGTAGGATCGGTTGCGACGATCGGCTCACCTTCATCGGACCCGATACGCAATGCCTCGTCGAAGGGAATCCGACCAATCAAGGGCGCGTCGAGTTCTGAAGCGAGAAGCTCGCCCCCGCCGCTGCCGAACAGCTCGCGGCGTTCTCCGCCCGGCAGCTCGAACCATGACATGTTCTCGATCACGCCAAGAACATGCTGATTCAGTTTTTGAGCCATCGCGCCCGAGCGCTGCGCGACCCGTTGCGCCGCAGGCTGTGGCGTCGTCACCACGACGATCTCAATATCCGGAAGGAACTGCGACATCGATATCGCGACGTCACCGGTGCCCGGCGGCATGTCGATCAGCAGATAGTCGAGCCCGCCCCAGTAGACGTCGACCAAAAACTGTTCCATCGCCTTGTGGATCATCGGTCCGCGCCACATGACCGGACGATCCTCGTCGACGAAAAAGCCCATTGATATCGTGCCGACGCCGTCCACAACGGGCGGGATCACGGTCTCGCCGATCACCGTCGGCGGACGATCGACGCCGAGCATCCTCGGGATCGAAAAGCCGTAGATGTCGGCATCGATCACGCCGACGCGAGATCCGGCGCCGGCAAGCGCGACGGCGAGGTTCGTCGTGATCGATGACTTCCCGACGCCGCCCTTGCCGGACGCGATCGCGATGACCCGCGCCGACGACTCACCTGTCCGGAACACGTTGCTGCGAATATTGTCGTGGCCGTCGGCTCGCCTGGTATCGGCCGAGCGCCCGAGCGCAGACTGAACTACTTCGCGCTGATCGTCGTCCATGACCTCGAAATCGACGCGTGCCTTGTCGACACCATCGAGGCCGAGCACTTGCGTTACGACGCGCCGCTCGAGTTCGGCTGTCGAGGGATAGTCGCTCACAGGCAGCAAGACTGTCACGATGACACCCTTTCGTGACACGTCGACATCGGCGACCATGCCGAGTTCGCCGAGCGGGATATGCAATTCGGGATCTTTGACCAGGCCTGCTGCGTCGCGAACCTCGACATCGGAGATCTTCAAAGCGCTGACTCCTGGTAATGGACGGTCGAATACACAGGGTGGACACGCCGCCTGGCGCCGTCAAACCTAATATTGGCAGCGGATCGTGAGAATTTACGTCGATCATGCCTCGACCACTCCACTGCTTCCCGAGGCCCGCGTCGCAATGCGGGCCTGGGAGGGGCGCACCGGCGATCCGGCGCGGCTCCACGACGATGGTCGTAAGGCACGATACGCAGTCGAGACGGCGCGCAGCCAGGTCGCCGAGCGCCTCGGCGTGCGCCCCCGCGATGTGATCTTCACCGCGTCTGGCACCGAAGGCCTCAATTGGGCGATCTACGCGGCGTGTGGCGCGCTGCCAAGTTCAGGCGACCCATGGGGCCGGCGCGTGATCGCGTCCATAACCGAGCACACGGCCGTTCTCGACGCAGCGCGGATCGCTACGAAGGCTCGCGGGCTCGACCTCGATCTGATTTCTGTCAATTCAGACGGCGTGGTCGATGAGTTCGACGTACCCGACGACACCGCGATCGTCGCCGTGAGCCATGTCAACCACGAAACGGGCGTGATACAACCCATCGACGCGATCGCACGAAAATGTCGCGAAGCGGGCGTCCGGCTCCTCGTCGACGCGTGTGCGTCGATTGGAATCGCGATCCCGAGCGCCGACCTCGTTGTCGTGTCCGGGCACAAGCTCGGTGGCCCCGAAGGCGCCGCGGCCATCGGCCTCGGCAATCGCGTGCGATTGCCGCCACTCTTCGTCGGCGGCGAACAGGAACTGTTGCGCCGCGCCGGCGGCGAAAACGTCGCAGGTGCGATCGGTCTGGGCGCCGCGATGTCATGCGAAATTCCCGACGTCTCGCCACTGCGTGACCGTCTGTGCGAGGGCCTCGGCACACTCGAAGGCGTAACCGTCGTAGGACTCGGGGCGAATCGCGGCGCTCATATCGTTTGCATAACGGTCGACGGGGTGAGTGGCGAAGCGTTGCTGCTCGGTCTCGACAGCGCCGGCATCTCGGCGAATTCAGGTTCGTCGTGTTCGGCTGAACGACTCGAGCCGAGCCACGTGCTGATCGCGATGGGAGCGGCCGCAGACTCGTCGCTTCGTTTCAGCTTCGGCGCCGGGTCCGACCAGACCGACGTCGACGCGATCCTCACAGCATTGCCGCCTCTCATCGACGAATTACGGAATCGAGCCGGAACCAGCCTCTAGGCTGAACGGCTGCGGGACGATTTCGCGATCCGATCGGGGCCGGCCGATGCATGACAAAACGCTGTTCAGCACATTCGCGGGATCGGCCTGCGTGGTCACCGGCGGACTCGGTTTCATGGGCTCGAACCTCGCGCTCGCTCTCGCGGGCGCCGGGGCGCACGTAACCGTGATCGACTCGTTGGTGCCGACGCACGGCGGCGATCATCGCAACATCGAACCACTAACTAGCGACATCGAAGTCGTGATCGCCGACATCGGGCAGCGAACCGCCGTCGCCAAACCGGTCGCCGACGCCGACTTCATCTTCAACCTCGCCGGCCAGGTGAGTCACGTCGACTCGATGGGTGACCCGGTTCGCGACCTCGACCTGAACGCCGCCAGCCATCTCGGATTCCTCGAACTGCTCCGTCAGATGAACTCGACGGCTCCAATCGTCTACACCTCGACGCGCCAGGTGTACGGTCGGCCGTCGTACCTGCCCGTTGACGAGGCCCACCCCGTCAACCCAATCGACGTGAACGGGATCTGCAAATATGCAGGTGAGCAATTCCACCTCCTGTACTCACAGGTGCATGACCTCACGACATCGGCGTTGAGAATCACCAACGTCTACGGTCCACGTCAGCGAATCCGCGACAACCGCCAAGGATTCCTCGGCATCTTCATCCGCCAGGCGCTCGAAGACCAACCAATCACGGTCTACGGCGACGGAGAACAACTTCGTGACTGCCTCTTCGTCGACGACGTGATCGACGCAATCGCTTCGGCTGTTCAGTCATCTGAGATCGTCGGCAAGGTAGTCAATCTCGGCCATCCGGATCCTCTCACGCTCGGCGACATAGCCAAGACGATCGTTCAAACGGTCGGATCTGGATCGGTCCAGTTCGTACCATGGCCCCACGACCGGGCCCAGATCGACATCGGTGACTACTTCGGAGACTTTTCGCTCGCGAAACGAGCACTCGGCTGGACTCCGAAAACCTCATTCGACGAAGGCGTTGCGGCGACCGCCGCGTATTACAAAGGCCACCTCGATTGGTACCTCTGATCGACCTGAGCAGACGTCTGCGCGCTATTGAGCCGGCGCTGCTCGACGCTGTTGCCCGTATCGTCGAATCGGGTGTCATACTTCTCGGCCCCGAACTCGAGCGTTTCGAAGACGAGTTCGCTGCATACTGCCGAGCGAAACATGCCGTCGGCGTCGGTTCAGGCACCGACGCGCTGGAATTGACGATCTCAGCACTCGGAATCGGCGCAGGCGACGAGGTGATCGTGCCCGCATTCACGGCCGTTCCGACGGCCGCGGCGGTCTGCACCGCAGGGGCGACGCCGGTTTTCGCAGACGTGGATCCCCGAACTGCCACGGTAACAAAGGACTCGGTCGCCACCGTGATCACAGATCGAACTGCTCTCGTCATACCGGTTCACCTCTACGGGCGCCCCGCTCCGGTCGACGAAATCGCTCGACTCGGCATTCCCGTCGTCGAAGACGCCGCCCAAGCACACGGCGCCGTCGATGGTTCGAACTCGATCGCAGCAACCTACAGCTTCTACCCGACGAAGAACCTCGGCGGCATCGGCGACGGCGGTTCCGTAGTCACCGACAGCGCCGAATTCGCTGCCGACCTGCGAATGAGGCGCCATCATGGCATGTCGAAGCAGTACGTACACCAGATGATCGCGACCAACTCGCGAATGTCGGAACTCGAAGCCGCGGCACTGTCGATCGGCCTCGTCGACCTCGACGCGAACAACGCTCGCCGACGCGAGATCGCTGCGCATTACAGATCGGCAGCACCCAATCTGGCGTGGCAAGAGCCACATCCAGATCACGTCTATCACCTGTGCGTCTTGCGTACCACAGACCGCGACGAGTTTCGTGCTCGCCTCGGGGTGGCGACTGCGGTGCATTACCCACTCGCATTGACCGAACAGCCAGCTTACGATGCCTACCGACGAACAGGTTGCCCCGAAGCCGAATCGTGGGCTCGTGAGTGTGTCACGCTTCCGTGCTTCCCTGAGATGACCGACGACGAGGTCGACGTCGTATGCCGAGCCCTACACTGAACAATCCCGCTGTCGAGTCGATCTCGGCTTTCTTCCCGTGCTACAACGACGCTGAAGTCATCGGTGATCTCGTTGCAACGACGACCCTGGCGCTCGAAAAGCTCGATGTGGATTTCGAAGTCATAGTGGTCGACGACGGCTCCGAAGACGACTCGCTTGCCGTGTTGAAAGCGCTCGAGAACGACTTTCCCCGGCTGGTCGTGGTCGAACACGGTGACAATCGCGGCTACGGCGGCGCCCTCAAAACGGGCTTCGAGACGGCAAGCAAACAGTGGGTCTTCTATACCGACGGCGATGGCCAGTACGACCCCGCCGAACTGACGACACTCGTCGACGCGGCGTCCGACGATGTCGACTTCGTTCAAGGCTTCAAACTCAGTCGGGGCGACAACATCGCCCGCGTGCTGATCGGCCGCACGTACCACCACACCGTGAAGTTCTTCTTCGACCTCGAAGTTCGCGACACCGACTGCGACTTCCGTCTGATCAGGCGATCACTGCTCGATAGCGTCGACCTCGCTCACAACAGCGGGGTGATCTGTGTTGAAATGATGCGCGCATTCCGTGATCGGAACGCCCGTTTCGTAGAAGTCCCCGTTCACCACTATCCCCGCCCCGTCGGCCGATCACAGTTCTTCAAACCGGCGCGAGTCGCCCAAGCTCTCAGTGATCTTGGAACCCTTTGGGTCGATCAGGTCTACCGCGGCCAAGGCCGGTAGCCGCGGACCACGCAGTCGTCCGCAATCTCAGCACGACCGAGGCGGAGGCGCCGCATTCATGGTATCGAGAAACTCGCCTGGGCCCCGACTGCCGGCATCAATAGGCTAGGCAGATGTCCACACGCATCACTCAGGTCGACTCATTCACGGACGAGCCGTTCGCGGGCGACGGCAAGGTAGTAATCTCGGGCCAGGCCGTGACCACGCTCGAATGTGACCTGGTCGTCTGATGCGTTCACGCAAAAGCGCCGCGATCCGTGGAATCGTGCTCGCAATCATCGCTGCCGCGGTGATCGGGCTCGTCGTAGCCGGGCCCAAAGACGGATCATCGACGGCGATATCGGCAAGCCTGGCTGACGGTGACGCGACCTCTGGTCCGGCACCGACGGCGGCGGCGCCATCCGGAATCCTCGCAGACCCGACGCCGGCGCCACGTTTCGAACTCGTCGACTTCGACGACCGTACGATCACGAACGACACGTTCCGCGACAAGCCGCTGGTCTTGAACTTCTGGGCGTCATGGTGCCTGCCATGCCGAAACGAGATGCCGGCCCTCAACGAGGTCTTCGACGAATTCGCCGGATCGGTCGAGTTTTTCGGCATAGCGTGGCGCGACCAGCCCGGTGACGCGAGAGCCTTCGTCGACCAGGTCGATGTATCATATCCGGTCGCGATGGACGCGAACGGTGTCGGCGACGAATTCGTGATCTGGGGAATGCCGACGACCTTTTTCGTCGACGCTCAGGGAGAGATCGTCGCGCGAGTCACCGGCGAATTCAGCAAGGAAACGCTACTCGCTCAGATCGACGTTGCGTTCGGCGACATCGGCTGACTTTCGACGCCCGAGCGGGCGAAACGACGCCGTATGTAGTCCCGTAGCGGCTACGAACCGCGTCCCACCTCGCGCCACCATTACTAACGGACGTTACCGAGCGCTACATGAGACCTTTACGACCTTTCGCCGACCGATGAGGGTCAAATGGCCGTGAGGAAATCGAGCCCGAGATCGTTCATGACGTTGATCATCCAGCTCGAGATCCGGGTCACGTTGTTCGTGATCAACAGGATTCCGAATGCAACGAGGATCGATCCGGACACGATATTGATGACGCGAAAGTGGCGCTTGACCCAGCCGAACAAGCGCGACATCTCCGACAGGGCGAGACCCGAGATCAAGAACGGGATACCGAGCCCCATCGAGTAGACCAGCAGCAACATGGCGCCCCGGCCGACAGATCCCTGTGTGGCGGCGAGCGTGAGCACCGCGCCGAGGATCGGGCCGATGCACGGCGTCCAGCCGAACGCGAACGCCCCGCCCATGACCGGGGCCGCCCAGCCGCCCAGCGTGTCCGATACCGCGAAGCGATGATCGCCCTCGAGCGCTGCCGGGCGAATAACCCCAATCAAGAATACGCCGAACGCGATCACGATCAGGCCCGACACGAGTTCGAAGATACGCCTGTTGTCCAAGAGAAAACTGCCGACCGCCGACGCGCCGGCGCCGAGCATCACGAACACGAGCGTGAAGCCGACGAAGAACAACGCAGTTCCTTTCATCACACGCAACCGTTGAGTCTTTACTCCGTCGCCGCCACGGATCTCGTCGACCGAAACGCCGGTGACAATCGAGAGATATGCCGGCACCAGCGGAAGAACACAAGGCGAGAAGAACGAGATCATGCCCGCGGCGAACGCTGCAATAATCGATACATCGAGCATACGTGTAAGTCCGCCTTCGGGCATCTGGCGTACGCCGGCTTTCTGCGGCGCCATGGCAACACGCGACGTTACGACACCATTCCATTCTGGTCGGTATCACCGCCGGCGTGAAAGAGAGAATCCCGAGCGACACCACACCTGAGCGGGTACCGTTGCGGCACGTCTGGCGCGGGCTCCAGGGCCTGCGATCGGGGCCTAGCTCGGATCTCGATCTGACCCCATACGATCACAACAATCAGTAGCTCGCAGGAGTCCCAGGGTTGCCCGAACGCATCGAAGCCGACGTCGTATTACGAATCTCGGATGCTGCTGCGCCGTCGTTGTCTGCCGACGGATCGCACCTCGCATACGTCTGGACGAGAGTGGATCAAACGACCCGCGACTATCACTCGACACTCGAGATCATCGGAATCGACGACGACTTTCACGTCGCGATCGACGGCGGCGGGAACGTGCGTGACCCGCAGATATCGCCCGACGGTGAGACGGTCGCATTTCTGACGAGCGACGACGACGGCACTCGTCAGATATTCACGGTCGGCATCGACGGCGCCGACGTGACCCAGATCACGAAGATCCCGCGAGATGTCACCGACATCTCTTGGTCGCCCGACGGTGCTCGCATCGCGTTCTCGAGCGACTACGACGAGCGTTCTGTCGAACCACAGACGATCTGGCCTCAGGTTCGAGTGACCGATCGTCTCAAATATCGAACGGACGGCGTCGGATGGCGCGGGGACACTTTTTCGAACATCTTCGTGGTCGATCTCGATTCGGGCATCGTGGACCAGAGAACCGAACACGACGGGGATGACCGTCGGCCGCGGTTTTCGCCAGACGGAAAATCGATCGGGTTCATCTCCGACCGAGGCGTCGACCGCGAACTCCTCGGCCATACGTCGATCCAGGTGATCGATGCTTTCCGTGGAGATCCACAGAGTTGGACTCGGGATCTCACGGCGGCCCGCGCGTTTGCCTGGTCGCCGGATTCGTCGACGATCGCAGTCATCGGATCTGACGACGCCGGATTGTTTGGCAGCGACGAGGGTGGCCTGTACTTGATCGACGTCACTGATGCACCGGCGCGGCGTCTCACTTCGTCGCTGCGCGACGACGCTCACGGAATGACCTTCCCTGAAGCCGACCCTTCCTGGCACAGAAACGGCAAGATATTTTTCGCGTCGGGTGCGGAAGGACGCACACAAATCTGTTCGGTTCGCTCCGACGGAACCGGCTTCAACGTCCTGACCGACGAATCATGGTGGATTGCGGAAATCGAGTTCGCAAGCGAATGGGACTTCGCGATCGTCGCGGCAAACGAACCTGGCTCGGTCGGCGAACTCTTCGTAGCTGATCTCGACCTGGGCACGCATCGGCGGCTCACCGCGAACAACGACACTTATTTCACAGATCACCGTCCGGCCCGGCTCGAAAAATTCTCGCGGCGTCGCAACGGTCTACACATCGAGTCGCGCCTCTGGCTACCCGACGGGTTTGACCCAGATCGACAATATCCACTCGTCCTCGACGTACACGGCGGACCGCACAGCCTGTTTCGCGACACCTTTGAACCGCGCCAACACATTCTGGCGAGTGCCGGTTACATCGTGCTCGCCGTCAATCCGCGCGGTTCGTCGGGCTACGGGCCCCAGCACCTCAAAGCAGTGGCCGGTGACTGGGCGGGCGAAGACACGCATGACATTGTCGACGCACTCGACGTCGCGTGCGAACTGGCCTACGTCGACGGCTCCCGACTCGGCATACATGGCTATTCGTACGGCGGCTTCATGGCAGCGTGGATGATCGGCCACGGCGATCGGTTCAGCGCAGCCGTGATCGGCGCTCCCGTCACGAATCTCGTCAGCATGTACGGCACTTCCGACATCGGGGTGCGCTTCGGCGAACAACAGTGGGCGGGCAGCCTGATGGATTCGATCGACTGGTATGTCGAGCGCTCCCCGCTCTCGTACGTTTCGGCCGTCGACACGCCGGCACTGTTCCTTCATGGCGAAGACGACATTCGTTGCCCGATCGACCAGAGCGAGCAATTCTTCGTCGCCCTGCGCCGCCTCGACAAACGTGCCGAATTCGTGCGGTTCCCAAATTCTTCACACTCGATGCTGCGCGAGGGCCACCCCGAGCTTCGCCGTCAATACCTGCAACGGATGCTCGACTGGTTCGAGACCTACATACCCAAGGCCGACGGGTAACGGCGCGTGGGTGATCCGAACGGCTTTCTTCGCCGCGGTCAAGCGACGCGGCACTCCGCGAGAAGCTCGGAACGCGACCCGCACATCGAGCGCATATCGACGGCGTGAATGAGTGTTTCGACAACGTCTCGGATTGCTTTTCTGAGGTCACGGGTTCCGTCGGTTTCTCCGATCGTGCGGCGGTCCGCTCGAGCCACCCGGAAGTTGGCGTTGGCGACGACGATGGCGCCGATCCGGTCAAAGACGTCGTTCAGGTGGTTCTGTGAACCGAGCGTCCCCGAGCGCCCCGGCGTCGCACCCATCGTGGCGATGAACTTGTCGCGAAGCGGCGAATCGGGGTAGTTGCGAGATGCCCAGTCGATCGCGTTCTTCAGAACGCCGGGAATGCCTCCGTTGTACTCGGGCGACGCGACGAGTATTGCGTCGGCGTCCTCGACGGACTGCTGAAGAGCAGTCACGGCGCTCATATCGCCGCCGGCCTCGAGATCCTCGTCGAAATAAGGGATCTCGCGTAGGTCGAGGTACTGCATCCTCGCTCTTGCCGGCAACATGTCTTCGGCCGTGTGCAACAGGGCCTGGTTGATCGATCCGTTTCGAAAGCTGCCCGCGAGCGCGAGGATCGTGATGCTCTCTTCTTTTGTAGGTTCCGGCATGGGACTGTTCCTTTTGGTCTCTACTGCAACGCCGACGACGATAGCCAGGAATCACCGAGCCTCGGTCGCGAGTACGCTTCAGGTGGTCGCGCAACGGACGACCTCACGAGTTTGCGTTCGAGGTGATGGTGTTGAGTTCTGAAGATGACGAGATTGTCACGGGAGCGGATTCGTCGCAGGCAAGCGCCTCGAACCGGATGCCGAGGAAGATCTTCGTGGCGTCCGAAATCATTCCAAACGAATCGTCGTCAACCGAAGCAACGCCCGCCCCGAGCGAACCCTCTCCTGAGCCGGCAGCGACCGTCGTCGAAGCCACCGGCGGCAAACGACGGCATGGCTGTTGTTGCTGTGGCGGCGGTCACGCACCTTCCAAGGCGACGGCCCCCGCCGCATCGGCCGTTTCTGCGGCGTCGGCCGCACCGTCGGTAACGCCGGCCGAACCTACGAGCACGAGCACGGGTGGATCCTGAGCCTCGGCTGCCGTTTGCGTGCCGCGTGAGGGCGGCACCGGTCGTGCAAGTTGCGACGAGCCCGGCAGCGTGGGTTCGATCGGCGCAGACGTGACTGAACTACGCCTTACCGAACTCTCCCACGGCGCCGGGTGCGGCTGCAAACTCTCGTCTGCCGAATTGAACGAAGTGCTCGCTGCGATGACGGTCTCGGGACCCACTGACGATCCCGACGTGCTTGTCGGCTACGAAAGCGCCGACGATGCCGGCGTGTTTCGTATCACCAAAGACATCGCAGTAGTGCAGTCCGTGGACTTCTTCACACCTATCGTGGACGATCCACGCACGTGGGGGCGCATCGCGGCAACGAACGCGCTGAGCGATCTGTATGCGATGGGCGCTTCGCCGATAACGGCACTCAATCTCGTGTCTTGGCCACGGGAGACAATCGGCTTCGATGTTCTCGCCGAGGTTCTCGACGGCGGCTCGGAGGTGCTGCGCGCCGCGGGCTGCGCTCTACTCGGCGGACATTCCATCGATGATCCCGAGCCGAAATACGGTGTTGCGGTCACCGGTGTCGCCCACCCTGAACGCCTGCTCACGAACGCAGCCGCCCACCCCGGTGACGTGCTCGTGCTCACGAAGCCGCTTGGCACAGGAATCATCACTACCGCCGTAAAGCGCAACGTGTGCCCTCGTGCCTCTTACGATGCCGCAGTCGACGCGATGACCACGCTCAACGAGGCGGCCATGGAAACCGCCCTCGAGTTCGGCGTGCGTGCGGCGACCGACGTCACCGGCTTCGGGCTGATCGGTCACATGAGCGAGATGCTCAGGGCTAGCGATGTCGCGGCCGAACTCGACCTTTCCGCGTTGCCTCTGTTGCCGAACGTACGCGAACTCGTCCGAGACGGCGTCTTGGCTGGCGGCACGCGTCGCAATCTCGCCGATACGGCCCATGTGGATTGGGCCGACGCCGAAGAGGACGACCGGATTCTCGCGTGCGACGCACAGACGTCGGGTGGCCTGCTTCTCGCCGTCGCAGCACGGGATGTCGATAATTTGTGTCGCTCTCTGACCGATCGCGACGCACGAGCGCCTGCCGTCGTGGCGACGGTCGTGGAGGCTGCCCCGTCGGGGCCGACGATTACGGCCGTATCATGACGGAGAGCACTCCGTGAACGCAGTCTGCGACGACCTCGGCATCGTCGGGCATCTCGGGCACGCTCACTTGCGCCTCGAAAGTTCCCTGCGGGCGGTCGTGGACGTAGAGCTTGTCACCCTCGTGCTCTTCGTATGACCGTTCCGCCCGCACGGTGACCGTTCCCCGGTCGACCGACAGCTCGATATCTTCGGGTTTGACGCCGGGTAGATCGAAATGTAGGTGAATACGGTTCCCCCGCCGATACGAGTCGACTGGGATTTCGTGCACTTGGCTTCCCATAGTCAGTGTCCTGGTGGTCGGCGTCCTGGGTCGAAAGTCTTGGTTTAGCATACCCGGAAGGCGGGGCGCCGGCCTCATACTCGGCTTCAACCAATCGGAGGGGCAGCTCACTAGCATCGACGCACGCTAGCGCCTCGCCGTGATGGGCGATTAGCCTTCCACCTCTCACCAGGCGCCTCGACATACGGGACGACGACATGGCAGAATCGGAAACCATCCGTGACGGGAACTTCCGCCCGTTTTCTGTCCGCTTGTCGTCGTTCCACGCCAATGTGGCGCCCACCCGCACGGACGACATGCTCTACGACATCATCATCGTCGGCGCCGGACCGGCCGGGTTGAGTTCGGCGCTCCAGGCGCACGCCTGCGGGCTCGATCACGTGCTTCTCGATGGGGGATGCCTGGCACACGGGGTGGCCCTCAATCTGGCGACCGAATTCTCGCCCGGCTACGAGGGATACGACGCAGCGCTGAAGGGCCCTCTGTGGTTCGAGGCCGCACCCAAAGACACGTTGTTGTCGCGATGGCGCTCGCAGGCCGGCTCGGTGTGCTTGCGCCAAGGCGAACCGGCGATCGACCTGAGCGAATGCCACGACGACGTATCTGTGCTGACTCCGAGCATGAAATACACGGCACGCCACGTGATCATCGCGACCGGCATCGACCGTCTGCCGTTCGACACGCGCCACGACTGCGTGTCGGTAGTTGGGCTCGCGGCCGGCGCCAAGTCGATCACCGAGTCCGCCAATCAAGGCTTCGACGCAGTCAATGCCCTTCGTCACGGCGCCGACCTCGGTGAACAACCCGACTGCCGGGACGACTGATGATCCGAAAGATCAAGAAGCTGACAGCAGCTCAGTGGCTGCTTGTGGGATCTGGAGTGGCTCTCGCCGCCGCGATCTCAGTCGTCGTCTTTTTCTCGATTCGCGGCTCGATCGATTGGAATGCCGGGCTCGGGATCGAGATGCAGGGCGCGAATAGATCGTGGTTCTACTTCGGCGTGTTCTTGTTGATCGGCTTGCCGTTGGCTGCTATCCCTTTGTACGTGCGTCGCTTCTGCCAGAAGCGGCCGTGCCGGAAGTGCGGAAAGCGACATATCCAGCACATCTGATCGGCGCCCACCGTGGCGACGTGGCCGAGCGACCGAGCACTCGGGCCAAAAGACAAGGAGCGTCGAACAAACGCCGATGGAACTCTCCCTACGCGACAAAAAGCTGGTCAAGTTCGTCTTTTGGCTGACGACAACGGGTGTCCTCGTCGCGACATTGTTTCCTCCGCTGATTCTGCCGTCGGGTAAGGACGTGGCGGTCATCGGAATGTTCTTCTGGGGATTACTCTCCGCTTTCGTCGGTTCTTTCTGCGGCGGCTGGCTTGGCGGTGTCCTGGAAGAAGACGGACAGCCGTGCATGGACATGGGCGTGCTATCGACCGCTCTGGCGTTTATCCTGGCATTGGTGGCCTCGTTTCTTTTCACTGCGCTCGCCGCCACGTCGTCTGTGTATGACGGAGTCGCGAGCCTCGTTTGGTGGCTCGTGTCGGCCGCTCCGTTTCTCGTGGGCATTCTTGTGTACCTCATTGCGCGGAATCGCTGGGCGTTCGTGGTGATCAAGAAAGGAACGCGCAGCTCGGGTTCTCTGGACGCGAGCATGACGGCCCGAATCACACTCCTGCTGGTGCTCACGATCCAACTGATCGTGTGGCTGACCGTCGCGATGGTCGCAATCATGCAGACCATGATGGACATGCTCAGCATGATTGGCGCGATGGTGTGGGCAATGATGGGCGGAGTGGCCGGCGGTTCTCTCGGAGGTTGGCTCGGCGGCATCACCGACGTCCACCAAGGCGCGGCCCGCATGGACAACCCCATAATGGTGAACATCATGGCGCTGATGGGTGGGGCGATGGGTGCCATGATCGGCGGCGGCGTTGGTGCTTACCTGGGGCTTCTGGGCGGCGTCGGCATCATTGGAACCGTCATCGCAACGGCGGTTCTGCTCTTGGCCGGATACAATCTTCTCTTTCGCGGGCGATACGGCCTCGTGATCGTCTCGCAGCGCAAGCCATAGAATGCTCACGATCGCGACGACAGGACTGGCATGACGGGCCGAATAGCCGAGGATCGAATAGTCTTTGTCGGTGGGAATCTGCGCAGTGAGAATGGCATCGAGATCAGCGCCGTTTACGAGCCACTGAAACCCAAAGCTGATCCCGACGACGGGGGCTGCAAGAAGTGCCAACGGTACTTGTTCCGAAAACGGGTTCAACTGCCCAAGAACCGCATCGTCGCCGAGTTCGGCACAGCGCTCGGTGAGGGTGGCGAGGATACGGTCGCCATAGAGACCAGGGCCAAGCGGCGGATCTGCTACTGCGGGTGCTGCGGCGATCCGACAGACGTTTGACAAAGCCCGCGTGCCCTTTCCCGTCGCGGCGAATCGTCATCGACCGACAAAACGCGGATCTCTACGGCCCGCGAACGCGGAGAGTCCCTCTTGAAGGTCGTCGGAGCCGAAAGCGTCGACCGCTCGCCGCCGATTCGCCTCGTAGGCCGGCGACTCGACCGGGAGCCACCAGCCGTCGACGACCGACTGAATCGCAGTCTTGTGGCCTTGCACCGACAGCGGCGCTCGCTCCGCGATCGAGTGTGCCCAGTCGGTCGCGTTGACCACAGCCTCGCCGTCGGGCACGACTCGATTGATCAGTCCGAGCTGCATTGCCTCACACGCCTCGATCAAATCGCCGGTGAGCAGGAGTCGCCGCGCCGCGGAAGGGCCGACCTCACAGACGAGCCGATTGATGTTCGCCATGTCGAGCATCAGACCGATGCGAGCGCCGGTGATACCGATCTTCGACGACTCGGCCGCGACGCTCAGGTCGCACTGAATCAAGATCTGGCATCCGGCACCGATTGCCGGACCTTCGACCGCTGCGATCACAGGCACGCGCAGGTGCGCGATTCGATCGAGCAATTCGGCAAAGCGCGGGACGAATCCGCCCCGATCCGATCCCGATCCAAAATCGCCGAAGTCCGCGCCCGCACAGAACGCCGGCGTGGCGCCACGCAGGACAACGACCCGGACTTCTTCGTTGGCCTCGACCGCAGCGAGCGCTTCGGCGAGCGCCACGGTGAGCGCGACGTTCAGTGCGTTGCGTCGGCTCTTCCTGGAGATCATCACGCTTGCGACGTGGCCGTCGTATGAGACGTCGACTCGCCCATCGTCGGCAACGCCGGGCTTGGTCGAGTCCACCGCCTCAGCGCCCTTTCCAGACCGGCTCTCGCTTCTCCATGAACGCTTGTATTCCTTCGGCTGTGTCTTCGGCCGACGTGTTCACGGTGAGCATCGCTTGGAGGTAAGAGAGCGCCTCGTCACGTTTCATGTCAAGCGTTGTGTAGAACGCATCGCGTCCGAGACGCATGATCGCGGGTGATTTCGACGCGAGCATCGTCGCGAACTCATCGACTTCGGCGTCGAGCGACTCGGGGTCGGTGAGGCGGGTGAGTATCCCAATTGAGTCGGCTTCTTTCGCGGGGACTTTGCGCCCCGTCATCATGAGTTCGAGCGCGACCTTCGGTGGCATCGCATGCATGAGCACCGTCGAAATGATCATCGGCCAGATCCCGCGCTTGATCTCGGGTACACCGAAGTTCGAGTCTGTCGACGCGATGACGAAGTCGCACGCGAGGGCGAGACCGAAGCCTCCGGCGAGGCAGTGGCCGCGCACTCGCGCGATGACGGGCTTGCCGAGCGCCCAGATGTCACGCAGCAGGTCGGCAAACTCGCCGCGGCTGTGGTGCATCTCGAGTGGCGACGGCAACTCGTCGCCCACGAAGACAGCGCCTAGATCGGCACCGGCGCAGAACGCGCGCTCCCCCGCCCCGGTCAACACAACAACTCGCACCTCACGGTCGATTCTTGCTGCACCGAACGCCGCACGCAGTTCCATCATCACCTGCGGCGACAGAGCATTGTGCTTGTCGACACGATTGATAGTCACGCGTGCAACGTGATCGCGGACCGAGTAGAGAAGAGATTCGTAGTCAGCCATCACGTGAAGCTAGCGACGCCTGCTGCCAAAGCCGAAACACCGGGGCGACTGTCGCTGATCTGCGCCTTCGACGGAACGGAGAACCACTACTGTCCAGCCGGGTAGCAGACTTCTGCTGTGTAGGCGGCTGTTTGTTTTGCCCACGTCCATGTGGCAGGGATCTCCTCGCTGCGACAATTCGTGTCGTAATCCTGACCCTCTGGCCACCAGTAGCAGTAGATGTCGCCACCGTCGACAACATCCACCGCCCCGTCACCAGATTCTGGTCGAGCGAGACATGCCTGCGATGATGTGATGGCCGGCCCGTCGTAGGTCGACAGGCTGCCGGGGCAACCATCTGTCAACCCGCCCCAGATCGGCATGGCCCACCCTGAAACCGTTTGCCAGTCGGACAAGCCGGTCTCCGAGCATTCAAAAACGTAGAAGACCGCTGCCGTGTCCACATCATCGGGGACATACAGTCCGCCGTCGTCGGCCACCTGCACGGGTACTGCAGCAGAGGAGTCAGACGGCGCAAGTAGGTTGATACCGCCGAGTCCGTTGATCGCGTCGATCACCTTGGTCGGCGGAACCTGACAGTCGGAGGCGTCCTGCCAACTGCAAATCTGCAGGTTCATGATGACCGCGCCATCCTCCGCCGGCAAGTCTGGTGTCGCTGAATAGGTAGCTGTGATTTTGGGCAACCCGCTGGCATCGACCTTCAGAGTTTCGGCGCGCAAGATTGTGATGGTCGCTGAGCTGCCACTTGTTGTGACCTGAGCTGTGACGCCTGAAGAATTGAGGTCATTGATGACACCGTCCAGTTCGCTCAAGAAGGAGGCGATGTCATCTGTGCCGTAGGCACCCGAATAGTCCAGTACCAAGAGCAACTCGTTGGTCTCATCGACCTCAGTAAGCGACGTGACCGTGCACCCCGACGGAAACTCCAGCTTCAAAGTCGAAGAGTCGCCACACGCTTGGGGCAGAGCGAACGCGTCGACACCGGCGACCGTCAGCTGAATGCCGTCTGTGAGTGAGATTGATGGTTGATCTTCGACAACATCTTCAACAGGTCGTTCGGCGGAACCGTCCGTGCTGGAGCTACAAGCAGCCACGATCAACGCGATCGCCACAGCCAACAATCCAAGCGTCAGCGCGCCCCGCAGCGGTGAACCCGTGTCGACAACCGAACCCGAATACTCGTGCGCTCGATGAATTTGCATATCTCAACATACATGCGGTTATGGTTAAAGTACTGCATACATTGTGGCCACCTTGCGTTAGCCTCATACTTGCGTGCCACGGAGCATGTAGGACGGGTGGGTCCTAGCTTATTGCCATGCTGACTATGGCTACACAGCGCGAACAGAAGTGACTCGTCAGGGGCCGATGACGCGTGGAACCTCTTTCCCCGATCCTGGTCAGACGCCTCTATCGTTGTGGGCATGAAGCAACTGATTAGTGGTGCGGTCGTCGTAGTTGTCGCTCTGGCGGCATGTTCGGGTGGTACTTCGTCGACTGTGGGTGATGGCGCGCCGGTCGTTACGGTGAACGGCGGCGACGAAGCCAGCGATGCTCCCGCCAACGTAAAGACCTATTTCGACTCGTTTCATTCGGATCTGCCCAACGTTGCGCAAAAGGCCGTTGACGTATCGCAACCGGAGTCGCTTGCCGCGACCTACGCGGAACGCTTCGTCGCAAAGGCAACTGCAACCAAGGCAATAGGCGGATTCACCGCGGACCAGAAAACCGAAGTTGAGTACGGCAACGATTCGGTCACAACCTGTCAGACAATCGGCGGTTCGACCCAAGCCCTCGAAGACCAAGGCATGAATCCCTGCACGACGTACAGCGACATCAAAACCGACAGCGACGGGCTACTTCAAAGCTTCAAAATCGACGACATCGACCTCGCGCCGCGGCTTCACGGGCCCGGCGCGTCCGTTACTGATGCGGGCGTCACCGCCGATGTGCTCTACGCCTACCGATCGGTCCAAAGCGACACGCTCGAGGTCGGTCTCAAGATAACGAACACGACCGACAGTCCCGTCAGGCTCAACACGTTCGGTGTGACATATGTCGACCCGAACGGCCAGCAAGGATCGGCGAGCGGATCAACCGGACCACCGGAACTACTACCAGGCGCGTCGGCGAACTACACCATCGGATACTCGGCACCGCTCGACGTTGGCGGCATACTGCATCTCACCGGATCAGCCGACGATTTCGCCACCCAACTCGAATTCAACCTCCAAACCTGATCGCGCCCAGCTCGAAGACTTACGAACTCGGCGCATACTCACTGAACAAGATTTCCGCGATCGAATCCACGATCGAGCGTTCTCTAAGACGATCACTCATGCGGCGCCGACCATGAACGGCCCGTTGCGGCGCCGAGCCGAAATTCGTCTAAATTGGTGACTATGGGCAAATGCAATCAACGTCATCTTACGAATTGCCGGGCGTTAAGCGCGACAGCGGTACTAGTAGCCATCTGCCTGATTCTTGTTGGTTGCAGCTCAGCCGAGCCGGTCCTTATGCCGAACTTGGTGGGGCAGACCCTCGGCGATGCGCGCGCCATCGTCGAGGACAACGGCTGGCGTTTAGGCGACCCTTTGGAACGCACCGACGCCGAAAGCCGCGATCGCTTACTAGACATCGAGGCCTCCGACGATTGGGTCGTCATATCCCAACTTCCTGATCCAGGCGATCCGACGTCCAAAGCCACGTCAGTAACGGTCAGCGTGGTCGCGCCCGAAGCGACACCCAGCCCCTCACCCTCCCCGAGCGAGTTGCCTTCGACGACCGCCGCGAGTGCGGGTGTCGCGACGTTGACAGCGACGTGGGCGGCTACCGGCGAAGCCACGAGCATCCTTACGCAAGCCCAACTAATGGCAGAAGACATCGACAACTTCTTCGCCACCGGAGACTCTGTTTATGTTTTCGGCGCTGGCGGATATGCGGTCGCTATCTCCGCCCAGATCGACACAATCGTCCGTGAAAATCCGAACATCGAAGGCAAAGCCGAGGCGTCGGCGTTCGCCGACGCGCTCGAAAACTTCACGAACGCTGCGGACAACTACGACGACGAATCAATCTCCGGCGAACCGTCTTCGGCTGCTACACAAGCTCTGTCAGACGCGATGGGGCTGCCGGCAGATACCGGCGACGCATTTTTGCCCTACCTCGACTGATCGTGCATTTTTGCTGATGGTTGACCTACCGCCTCTCGACAAGGTCACGCGTCGGCGGCGCAGCGGCTTGCGTCTTTGCGAATCGTTCAGGCAGCGCAGCCCGAAGGACTGCTCGGCGTGATAATTGGAAAAATGTTTCCCGCCCATCCGATGACGAAGGTCGTCGTTTTGAGTACGACGACTGTGCGGGAATATCTCCGCCCATCGGACCAGCCGAGCGTGTCCTGGACTTTGAGTGCCGAATGGGATCTAGCCAACGAATTCGAAGGTATCGAAATTCGAGACGATATCGTTCGCGAGGCCTATCAACAGTTCCGACGTCAGATACCACGCGACCAGCGCAAACTTCTCAAGCCTCGGTTCGGCGGCAGAAGCAACGGACCTGATCTCCAAACTCGCGCCTGCGGCGAGGACTCTTTTACGTTCGACCTTGGCGACCCGGAGTATGCGGCTGCCGTCGTGAACGTGCTGCTCCAGTACGCGTCATATAGACGCGAACACGATCCTCGTCCGGGTGGTTCACTCGACGACTGGTATTGACAATCGTCGATTTGCGACGGTCGGGTAAGTAAGTGCGTCGCAGGATCAACGTAGCGGAACCGCTGTTACCGGGCATCTGGAAGTGGTGGAGCCGCCGGCATCGGTGGTCTCTGTTGTAGCGCTGTTGGTTTCGGGTCATCGCGATTCCGGGTCTTTGCAGATTTGGAGCGAAATCCAACGCTTCCAGATTGATCCCCATCAATACATAGCGCTCTACCTGCATATTCGATCAAGTGTCGCTGTCGGCATTAGTTCCGAAGAATCTCTATCGAGGCACGATCCGGTCGCCCACTGTGGACGATCCAGATTATCCATTGTGGCTGCTGAGGCAGCACATATCGACATGTGTCGATTCAGTAACGTTGTATCAGGGACCAAATCTTCAAACACCCGGAACCCGTCGGCAGAAACGGTCAAGTGCCGCGTAGCGCTAGTCGATGTCAGTATGACGACACGATAGGGAGAACTAGATGGCCGACGACGAGAATCCGCAGCAGCAGCCACCACCACCTACCGGCCAGCAGCAGCCACCACCCTACGGCCAGTATCCAGCCCAGCAGGGCGGCAACGGCCTCGCGGTCGCTGGCATGGTGCTCGGCATCCTTGCAACGTTCTTCGGCATTATCTTCATCACCTTCTTCTTAGCGATACCTCTCGGAGTGATCGCGCTTGCTCTTTCGATCCCCGCCATCCTCAAGGCGCGTCGCACCGGAGCACGCAAAGGCATGGCCATCGCCGGGATCGTCCTTGGCGCGATCGGCCTCATTCTCGGCATCGTCGGCGCCGCCACGCTTAACTCGGCCGTCAACAATATCAACGACGCCATCGAAAGAATCGAAGAAGTCCCTCCCGACACCATCGGGGACACCACGACGACAAGAGCAGCGACGGAAGAAACTACGAAGGTCGGCGAAACCCTCACTCTTGACGATGGCGCCAAGGCAACCGTCTACTCTGTTACGCCGAATTCGCCGGCGCCGAACGACTTCGTCACTCCGACGGCAGGCTCAACGTTCACCGGAGTGGATCTCGAACAGTGTGCCGGATCAGAATCGTTGCCGGTGAACCCGCTGTACTGGAGAGTGCAGACGACCGACAACCGGGAGGACGACGCCGTGCTCGGAGCACAAGACTTCCAGACCGGCGACCTCGCAGCTAACCAGTGCCGCAGAGGCAGCGTTCTATTCGAGGTCCCAGACGGGCAAACGGTTAAGGCTGTAATCCTGACAGATGTGTTGCTCGGCGAAACTGCCCGCTGGACGGCGAGCTAACCCTCAACCCCACCAGCCCATTTATCCGTCAAGGCCTACTTGGGGTACCGGCAGGATACGTCTGAAGGGGGCCGTAGGGCTCTCGGCAGTTGCTCGGACCTGCATTTGCTGGCCGACTTCGGGCACTGATCCGTTCGAAGTGGGTTGCCTCGACTCTTCGCCAGCACCCGGCAGTCGCAGGTCGCAGCCGCGAGAACCGCCCCACAGAAATGAGTGGCCCG